>BNJS01001063.1_pt1 | contig 94401 bp, 123 predicted proteins | sample 8540461 | NCBI WGS metagenome assembly BNJS01 (sample SAMD00202454, study PRJDB9452) | human saliva metagenome | isolation source: human saliva | place: Japan | reverse complement strand
TATGACATCTATCCCAGTATGTAAAAATCTTCTTCTACTTTTTCTAATTAATCAGCTTGTTCAAAAAAAGTGTTACTGCTTCAACATATAGAGCTAGAAAAATATCCATATTAAAGAACAAAAAGGATAGGCTTATGTATAAAATTATACTATAAAAATAAACATTTTTTTATACTTACAATTTTTTTACTTCAAATTTCAAAAATTTACATGTGTTAACAAAATATACCTACATTACAAAAACGAAAAATATGATAAAATAACTAAAAAAAAGCTGAGAATAAGCTTAAAAACTATAAATGCTACGTAAAGTAGCAGAAAGAATTAGAATGTAATCTTTAATTGCTTGTACTATGATAATTATTCATTTTATACTAAAACCAGTCATATCACTACTTTATGACAAATTACATCATAAAATACATAGGAGATCATAAAAATGACATTTGCAGAAAAATTAAAATCTATACGTAAACAAATGGGAATATCCCAAGAGCTACTAGCGGAAAAAATCGGTGTTTCAAGACAAGCAGTAACTAAATGGGAAACAGATGCTGGAATTCCAGATATTGAAAATATTTTATCAATCTCAAACTTATTTAATATTTCTATTGATGAACTACTATCTAATGAAATAGCTGCCCCTAATACTTCTGAATATCTATTTGAGAGTATCACAGAGTACGATATCGATAAAGTAAAGAGCTATGATATGAAATTAGGAGGAGCTAAAAAATTTGTATTATCAGGATACCAAGGAGAAAAAATACGAATCCGTCTAGTATCTAACAATCTTTCTACACTCCAAAATGATTTTAAAGTGAAGATTGATGATAGTAGAAAGAGAATTGATATAGATATAAAACGTTTTAATGGAGTGACAGAAGCAACAGCTAAGAAAAGTGTTAGTATCTTTGTACAAATCCCAGTTTCCTATATTAGTCACATTGAATGTGAGATTAGCACAGAATCTATGGAGATTCACTCTCTAGATTGCGAAGATATTGAACTTGATATTAAGACACCTCATATTATTTTAGAGGATATTTCTGGTAAGTTAAAAATAAACTGTAACCTAGATATGGAAGTATTATGTAACTCATTAAACGGTGAAATTGATATCAATCAGATTTCAGCTACATCAAGAATTCGTGTACCTATAAACAGTAAATTCACAGCTATTTCAAAAGGAATTGGAACAAGTATTTATTATGAGAAAAATGGTCAGAAGACTGAAAGTTTCGATTTTCCAAATTCTGATAATATAATTAAACTAAATGGTATTAAGAGTGAGCTTGTTATTTATACAAAAGAAGAAAGAAGGTAATCAAATGAATTTAAATTATTTAAAAAGATACATCATTAGTTCGTATATTCTTGTATGGATGCTTATCATTTTTGTCGCAGGACCCGTAAGTTTATTATTTCATGCACCTCCTGTCGTTTTGTGGATTGTTCGAAATATTATCGCATGGTCTCCTTCATATCTACTTTTAATTGGATGGAAATATTTCAGACCAGATGAAAATAGAACAGTTTTTATTAAACGATGTTTTTCTGCTAAAGTATCGTTATTACCACTTCTTTGTTCATTTTTTATTACATTTGGAATTAGTATATTATCGCTTTTCATATACTCATTTATGACTCAAAAAACAATGTTTTCCTATATCAATCTAGGTACGATATCATTACCACTTAGTATTTTCTTATCATTCACATCAGGTCCAACAGGTGAAGAATTAGGATGGCGTGGCTATATGAGGGAAGAATTTAACAAAAAATATAATTTTTTAAAATCCTCTATTTATCAAGGTCTAGTTTGGTGTTTTTGGCACACACTTCTATGGATTGTAGATTCAAAATTTACAGACTGGCGTGCTGTTCCATACATTATTGCTAATATTGTTGTAATAACGTCAATTACCGTGTTAATGAATATTATTTTGGAAAAAAATATAATAATTTGATTTATTCTATTTTTTTATGCATTTTTGGTTTTAACATTATTTATGTATTTTTTTAGATGCCGGTATAGGATTTTTTTATAATCTTGATTCTTATATATCTACTTATCACACCAATAGCTATTTATATGCGAAATAAAAAAATTTAACTAGTATAACTGAAAAAAAGTACCTGAATCGACTACTATATTTCTAAAAATAATTATGCTAAACTTTTTATAAGGAATAATAACACTTCATTATTAACTTGTTAAAAGTTGCCTATAATATGTTGTCATTAAAAATTATTGTAGAGCATTTTTTTAATCTTTTTGGGTAATATTATCATATATATTTACTATTTTTTTTAAAAATTTATATATCTTGTCTACATATACGTAGAAATTATTAATTTCTAAACTTTAGTGACTATTTTTTTTAATAACTATTTAACAAATATATAGTTTTGAATATTAAAAGAGAGAACCAAAATGGTTCTCTCCAGTATATAACTTTTCATTAATCCACTATATTTAGTAAGATTCATAAGAAGAAGTTTGACAACCTATACCCTAGTCGCCTTTTAGTTGTACCTGTGTTTGTGCTAACAGGTCCCCCAGATGCCTTTTATCTTTCCTAAAAATCGTCATCGCCATTAACAAAACTGCGAATAGAGTGGCTAAAAATGATAAGATAATAGATAACAAATCAAAATTACTATAGACACCATGAATGGTACCCATATGACCTAATTGCCATGGTAAAAATTTGATAGTGTTTCTAATTAAGCTAGCCTTCACTGTTTTTTTTTGGTAGATCAGTTGGAGTCCAGCTTTTGACTTCCCAAAACTCCCATTTTTTTCATAATCCAAAAATGTGAAATAAAGCATGATTGGAAGAACAGTGATAAAGAATGTAAGGCTCTGTGATTGAATTTCTGTTTGCATTGGAATGCCATTAAAAAAAATGTAGTAATAAGATATTGCACATAGAAACAGAAGAACTAAATAAGTTAAAATTAAAAGATAATCAAATAGGAATTCAACCATTCTTTTTCTTAACGAAATAGGATTGAATGCTAAAATTTTCATCATCGTTTCCCCCTTTCTTCTCCCTACTATAACAAGATTCCATGAATAAATTAATCATATAAAATACGTAGATACTATCGTTAAAAGTATCAGACAGATGTTTATTTACGATACTCCTCTACTTTATATTTATATTCATTAAGCAGTTGTTTTGAATAATTTTTTTCACTCTTCGAGTCTCTAACTTCTTTCCAAAGGATAGCTGCAACTTTTAACTTGTTAGAATAATTATTGCTAGATTCATCTGCACAAAATTCTTTCAGAAATTGATTCCACTGACAAGTCGAATTATCATACTTTGCATAATCTGACTCTCCATAATATATTTTAATCATATCTTGGATCGTAAATTTTTTATCGTTATCACTTTTTACTTTTCTCCAAGCCGTTGCCATATCAGCATTAAATTTAAATGGGCTAACTCCTGTTACAGCTGAAAAATAATCTCTAAATTTTTGGTTAAAAGAAAATCCACATTCTAGCAATGGTGTATTTAAAGATATTACTTCGGCATGTTTTTTGTTTACTTTCCTTGTAGACTTTTCTATTCTATTTCCCTTGAAATATTGTTCAATAATATAGTTTAATTCTTTCTTCGTACATCTATACTCTAATCCAAGAGACTTACATATTTGTGAAAGTTCTTCTCGATACCAATAGTATTTATTAAATTCTTCAAATGATTTTATATCTTTAAAAACTAGGTCTAATTTCTATCACACACTCACCTCCAAAACTTCATGTATATCTAACTTTCCAACCTTAATCAACTTTCTTTATTCTATTATACTATATTACTTGGAGTTCATAAATCATAAAAAAATACAGAACAAGTACACTACCTTACACCACTTTATTTTTGTCAAAACTGTATATTCTTATTTTATCATTTTCACTATTCTATCAGTATATTTTTTTGAGATTAAATTTGATTATATAATCTCACATGATATTTAATTATATAATATTGTAAATCATTATAAATATGCTAAATTAAAAAACGATGACCCTAAAAGTTAGATATCTCCTATCTAACTTTTCGAGTCAATGCAATATAGATAAAGTATTTATTAATCTATCGAAATAATGCTCGCGTCGACAAATCCAAAAGAAAGATTCTCATCAAAGTTGAGAACAAAATTTACTTTTTTGTCGTTAGATTAGCAATCAAAGTCGTTAGATTAGCAATCAAAAAGGAAGTTTACGTTAATTTATCTTTACTTCCTTGTATTTTTCCATTTATGGCTTACTTGCAATTTTTTTGATGGGCCTTTATTTTTTTTATAGCCCAATCATAATGGCTAGAAGTAGCACTGACAAAATAAGATCCCAATGTACTCCCACCAACCCATTTATAAACTTTTTTTGAAAATAATTCTTCATTTGTAAAGTTTTCGGCTAGTTTCAAAACATCTTTATGAGATTTTTGTAAAGCTTTTGTCGCTTCTTCCAGAGACGTATTCTGATGCTTTTTCCAAAATTCTACATTCATATCGCCGTAAGTTCTCCAGTTATATGGTTCAGGAATAAATGATTTCTCTTCTCCCTTTTGATTGGAACGTACCCAATTCAAAACAAGTTTATGCCATTCATAGAGATGAATTAAGATATCTCTTAAGTTTTTATCTCTTCTCCAATGAGCTTCTTTTTTATTTTTATCTTTTGAAAAATCAAAAGGTGTATTTAACTCTTCACTCGTCATCTTTGAAATAAGTAAGTTTAACTTTTCATAACTTTCCTTAGCAACTATCATTAAATCATTTTTTGTAGTTGGTCTTGGCACAATTAATCCCTCCCTTTACAAAATATTATATTATTTTCTTTTATAATTTTCTCCTATTAATCACCTTTCACAAGCAACGTCACATATTCAGCGGTTCACTGTTACCGAATCATTACTCCTCTGCGACAGCTATCGCATAAAGCATTCGTAATTAACGGCTTCGGTCTACTATCTTGTCATTAAAACAACTGCTTCAACATGGAACGAGTGAACACTAAGTATATCAAGAGAACCTGTCTATATCTGGGAATATAACCACTAAACCATTTAACTATAGCATAAGGTTATCGTTAAAAGATATTACCTCGGCAAACTGGAATTTTCCAGCTTGACAAGCTGGTTTTTAAGCTTTAGTTATCGGAATCCAAAGTTCCATTTTGTAGTCTTTGCTGTGCATATCACCTTCATAGTAATATTCAAAGTCAGTTTTTCCTGAATGAATATAGCCATGCTCAGGGAAGAATACTTCCATTGCATATTTCCACCCGTTATGAATGCACTCCGGAACACTTCCTACTAATTCTACAACTGCATACTCTGCTTCTTCCACTTCCAAAACATCTAAGCCCATACTTGTGGCTTTATCTACATCATTAACGATATAACCAGCCATATAATTTATTGTGCTTGGATTTTCCACATCATGGCAAACGCCCATACTTTGATCGCTTCCCAAACTTACAAGTTCATCGTGGCTATATTTTTTATATAGCTTATTCCATACACTCGGACATAATGATGAATTGATGCTTTGTTCATTTACCCCTGCAACTGTAAATGCTTGTTTCTTTTGAATTGTAATGTTCATGCTTCTTCCTCCTCTTACACTTAGTGCTAACTGCACTCGTGATACTAATTTGAATGGTTTTCCATTTCTCACCTCAGAAGGAGTAAATCCATGAAAATTTTTAAAAGCTGTTCCAAATGAATCTGATGACTCATATCCAAATTTGAAAGCAACATCAATAATTTTTTCATCCGTATTTCTTAATATAACGGCTGCTTCCGTCAATCTTCTGCTTCTCAAATATTCTGAAAGCGTTGTTTCAGTCAGAATAGAAAACAAGCGACTGAACATTGAATACGAATATCCGGATAACTGAGTTACTTTCTTTTCATCAATTTCATCATCAAGAACTGTTTCAAGATAATCAATCGTATCGTTAAACGACTTGATAATATTCATTTCGATTCCCCCTTACCTTCAGTTTATTTTAGTATAGAGGAAGATTTCTTTTCTTACCCTACAATATCCGTACAAGTTTTATAGGTCTCATTTCATAGAAATTTATACCTTGCTAAATTCAACAAATTCTAATTTGTCTTAGTTTAAAAATAAATCCCATTATACAATTCCATAAACTCTTTAGAAACTATGTGACAAGTTCATGATCAAGTACAGTGGCTAAGGTTTCTCTCCTCTTTCTACGAGTTCTATCCAGAGTATAAAATATTCTTCTACTTCTCTAATTAGTTCTTTCAAAAAGTGTTACCACTTCAACATGAAACGAGTGAACACTAAGTATATCAAGTGAACCTGTCTATATCTGGGACTATAACCACTAAACCATTTAACTATAGCATAAGGTTATCGTTAAATGGTATTACCTTGATAAACTGAAATTTTATTATTTCTTTTTCTTTGGTTTTGGTGCAGGTAACTCATCATACATTGAATTAAATAAGCCGGTTAAATATTCTTTGTTATCAACATCATCTACCAATAACATTTCCTTTGCTCCATCATATGGTAACTCGTACTTTGCATTTGGCATGTATGCTATTGCAGATTTAACAGGCTTCACTAAAAACCTATCATCATAAATTCCACCAACAATTTTTCCACGATAATAAATTATATATTCACCCATCATTGACTTATATGATATTTCTTCCAAATCGGATAGTTGTTCTAAAATAAAATCTAAATATTCTTTTCTTGAAGCCATACCCTTCACCTCCAAAAATTTCAATTTGTCTTTGTTTAAAAATAAATCCCATTATATAATTCCATAATCTCTTTAGAAAACTATGTGACAAGTTCATGATCAAGTACAGTGGCTAAGGTTTCTCTCCTCTTTCTACGAGTTCTATCCAGAGTATAAAATATTCTTCTACTTCTCTAATTAGTTCTTTCAAAAAGTGTTACCACTTCAACATGATACGTTCCCGGGAACATATCCACTGGTTGCACTGCACCTAGTTTATAACCAAGATCTCTCATAATTTCCATATCACGTGCTAGAGTTGCAGGATTACAGCTCACATAAACTATCTTTTCTATTCCCATTGAAGCTAAGTCTCTTAAGAAACTTTCTTCGCATCCTTTACGTGGTGGATCGACTATTACTGCATCGATTTGAACATCTTTTGAAATTAGATCCTTAATGACATCTTCACTTTTACCTAGTAAAAATTCTGCATTAGTTATATTATTATTTTTCGCATTTTCACGGGCATCTAATACTGCTGCTTCTACTATTTCTATACCATAAACTTTTTTCACTTTTTGTGCTGCAAATAAACTTATTGTACCTATTCCGCAGTATGCATCTATTATAGTATCATCTTGATTTAATTTTGCTAATTCTAGTGCTTTACTGTATAGTACTTCTGTTTGAACTGGATTAACTTGATAGAATGAGCGTAAAGAAATCTTAAATTCTATTCCTCCTAAAGTATCAGTTATAAAGTCTTTCCCATATAAGTTTTCAATTTTTTCACCAAAGATTACATTAGTTTTCTTATTATTAATATTAAGCATGACACTTACTATTCTTGAATCAAATTCAGTTATCTTCTTAACAAACTCATCAAGACCTGGGAATACTTCTTTTACTATTATCCCAACCATTATTTCAGTTTTATTAGAATTCGTTCTGAACATTATATGACGAATCGCACCTTTATGTGTTTTTTCATCATAAATAGAAAGATTCATTTCAGCAATTAAATCTCTAGTATAGTTCATAAGTTTATTGTGTTCATCATATTGAATAAAACACTTCTCTATATTAACTACATCGTGGCTACGTGGTTTGTAGTAACCCATTTTTACTTCATTATCTACTTTTTTTGAACTGGAATAACTGATTTATTTCTATAATGATATCCATCTTCCATTCCTAGTGTTTCTAATACTTCAACACTATTTTTGTCCTAATGTTTTATTCATAACATTTTGAACTTTTTCGTCTTAAATCTTAGTTGTTCTTCATAGCTCATATGTACTAAATTAGCACCTGAAGTTTTTTTGGAATACCTTCTACTCTATTACTTGATTTTTTTCAATAATCTTAAGTACTTTACCATAACCAAGATTCTTTTTTTAATTTAATAATTTTTAAATTCTACTTCTTCACCTTCTATTACATCTTCAATGAAGATTGGAAAAATTATCGATTTTAACAATTCCTAAACCATCATGAGTATAATCAATAACTTTTCCAGTGAATATTTCATTTTTTTCTGCATATATTCTCCTTTTTATAACGAAAAAAAGAGAACTGACTAGGAAACTACATTCCTCTCCAGTTCTCCTATTTTTTTTATACTTTATTATATTTTTTTACATACTAACGCCAATAACTTTAATTTTTATTGACAAATTCAAGATTTTGTATTCTCTTAGTTAGTTTTTTTCTATATTTGTGTGAACAGGATCAATTTCTAGTGATATAATTATAGTAGCACGAGAATTAATCGGTACTGTTTGGTGAATTGTAAGTACACTACATTTTTCTTCATTTACTACTGAAAGCACTCTTCCTAAAATTCCTGGTATATCATCAACATCTATTGAAAGTGATAATATAGATTGTCTTTGTAATTCTTGAATCGGAAAAATAGTATCTTTATACTTATAAAAAGCACTTCTACTTAAATCAAATCTTTTTGATGCCTCCAAAATTGATAATTTTGGATTTTCTTCTAAAGCTTTTTTCATAATTATAGTCTTCTTTACAGCTTCAGGAAGCACATCTTCTCTAATTATGTAATATACTTTTTCATTATCCATTATGGTATTTCTCCTACTCTACAAATTCAAACTCACCTTTAAGTATTTTAACTGTATCTCCATTTTTACACCCGCGTTCGCGTAAAGCATCGTCTACTCCCATAGAACGCATTTGTTGAGCGAAACGTCTTACAGATGCATCACGGTTGAAGTCAGTCATTAAGAATGCACGTTCGATACCAGGTCCACTAACAACATATGCTCCTGTATCGTCACGAGTAATTTTAAATGTTTCATCTTTTGGTTTATGTTTATAAATAACTCGGTTTTCCATGCTTTCTTCTTCAGTATCTAATTCGTAAAGCATATTAGGATCTGTGTTATCTAAAATATCACTAATTTTATATAATAAGTTATCTATATTATTTCTCGTAAATGCTGAAATTTCTACGATATCAACATCTTCTCCGTCTTCAGCTAGACGTTTTTTAAATTCTACTAGGTTTTCACTAGCTACTGGAATATCCATCTTATTAGCTACTACTACTTGTGGACGTTCTAGTAAACGCATATTATATTCACCTAGCTCTGCATTAATAACTTTATAATCTTCATAAGGATCACGACCATCTGTTGCTGACATATCAATTACGTGAACAATTACTTTAGTTCTTTCAATATGACGTAAAAATTGGTGTCCTAATCCTACACCCTGGCTTGCTCCTTCAATAAGTCCTGGTAAGTCTGCCATTACAAAACTACGGTGATCTTTTGTTTCTACTACACCTAAGTTTGGTGCTAATGTAGTAAAGTGATAATCAGCAATTTTTGGTTTTGCTTTTGAAGTTATTGATAGTAATGTTGATTTACCTACTGATGGGAATCCAACTAACCCAACATCAGCCATTAGTTTAAGCTCAAGTGTTAAGTTTCTTTCTTCTCCTGGTTCACCATTTTCAGCTATTTCTGGTGCTGGGTTTGAAGGTGTTGCGAAACGACAGTTTCCACGTCCTCCTCGTCCTCCACGAGCCACTATTACTTCTTGTTCATGTTCTACTAAGTCAGCTAGTACTTCACCAGTATCTGTATCACGAATAACAGTTCCAGGTGGTACTTTTAAGTATAAATCTTTTGATTTTCTACCGTGCATTCCTTTACTCATTCCGTTCTCACCATTTGGTGCAACGAATTTCTTTTGATAACGGTAGTCCATGAATGTTCTAAGTCCTTCATCTACTATAAAGACAACATTAGCTCCACGTCCTCCGTCTCCTCCAGCTGGTCCACCTTTTGGTACATACTTCTCACGTCTAAACGCTACAAGACCGTTACCACCGTCACCAGATCTGACGAATATTTTTACCTCATCTAAAAACATATTAATCTCCTATTATAATTTTGTTTATATTTCTTCTTATTTTATTAGTATTATCATACTATTCCTATAGACATATCATGTTTAATTATACCATAAAATCAGCTTTGATAATACTTATTTATAGCTTTTTACAAAAAAATATACGGCTGCATACACAGCCGTACTTTACTCCACAGGTAGGACTCGAACCTACGACCCTCTGATTAACAGTCAGATGCTACTACCAACTGAGCTACTGTGGAAAAATCCTTTATATAAAAAAATGGAGCGGGTGATGAGAATCGAACTCACAACATCAGTTTGGAAGACTGAGGTTTACCACTAAACTACACCCGCATTTGTTATATATTTATTTGCTACGTTTATTATTATATTATATCTTTTACTACTTGTCAACAACTTTTTAAATTTTTTTTTATAAATTAGAAATCGGGGCTAATTTCTTAACCTCGATTTAAAATTTTTACTCCCTTTCCCTAGAAAAACTCGGAGTGAGTAATGCTATAATAGCTATATATACAGCAGTAGCTATTATTGAATATATCGCCTCCATAGTATCATCCTCCCCTATTAATACCATTTACACTTTTATTATACACCCGCGATAGTTTTTCTGCAATAGTTAATTCAAAATAACACAAATTCCATATTTTTATTAAATATAAAACCAATAATTACATGTTTAAAGTAAAAAAAACAAGGTGAAAAATCACCTTGTTTTTATTTTAATCAATTAAAATTATTTAACGATTGAAGTTACAACACCTGAACCTACAGTACGTCCACCTTCACGAATTGAGAAACGAGTTCCTTCTTCGATCGCGATTGGAGAAATAAGTTCTACGTTGATTGATACGTTATCCCCAGGCATTACCATTTCAGTACCTTCTGGTAAAGTAACTACACCAGTTACGTCAGTAGTACGGAAGTAGAATTGAGGACGGTAGTTTGTGAAGAATGGAGTGTGACGTCCACCTTCTTCTTTAGATAATACATACACATCAGCTACGAATTGAGTGTGTGGAGTGATTGTTTTAGGAGCTGCTAAAACTTGTCCACGTTCGATATCTTCACGAGCAACACCACGTAATAATGCACCGATGTTATCTCCTGCTTCAGCGTAATCTAATAATTTACGGAACATTTCAACACCTGTTACAGTAGTTGAAGCTGGTTCTTCAGTTAATCCAACGATTTCTACTACGTCTCCAACTTTAACTTGTCCACGTTCAACACGTCCTGTAGCAACTGTACCACGTCCAGTGATTGAGAATACGTCCTCAACTGGCATCATGAATGGTTTAGCGTTGTCACGTTCTGGAGTTGGGATGTACTCGTCAACTGTTTCCATAAGTTCGATGATAGCTTTTTCAGCATCAGCGTCACCTTCAAGAGCTTTAAGAGCAGAACCTTTGATTACTGGTAGATCGTCTCCATCAAATCCGTATTCAGATAATAGTTCACGAACTTCCATTTCTACTAATTCTAATAACTCTTCATCGTCAACCATGTCAGTTTTGTTTAAGAATACAACAATTTTAGGTACTCCAACGTTACGAGATAATAAGATGTGCTCACGAGTTTGAGCCATTGGTCCATCTGTAGCAGCGATTACTAAGATAGCTCCGTCCATTTGCGCAGCACCAGTGATCATGTTTTTAACATAGTCAGCGTGTCCTGGGCAGTCTACGTGTGCGTAGTGACGTTTTGGAGTTTCATACTCGATGTGAGAAGTGTTGATTGTGATACCACGTTCTCTTTCTTCTGGTGCGTTATCGATTGAAGCGTAGTCTTTAGCTTCCCCACCATAAGTTTTAGCTAATACAGTAGCGATAGCTGCTGTTAAAGTTGTTTTACCGTGGTCAACGTGACCAATTGTTCCGATGTTCGCATGTGTTTTACTACGGTCGAATTTTTCTTTTGCCATTTTAAAAATGTCTCCTTCAAATTAATAAAAATTTATTTTTTTTAAAAATCAGTCACATAGCAATCTATGATAACTATATTTTTATAATGTTACAACAAAAATTGCAACTATAAAGAATAATTTTTAATTATCCTTTATTTTTTTTGATAATTTCTTCAGAAATTGATTTTGGTACTTCTTCGTAGTGGTCGAATACCATTGAGTAAGTACCACGTCCTTGAGTTGAAGAACGTAGAGAAGTTGCATATCCGAACATTTCAGATAGTGGTACTTGTGCACTTACTACTTGTGCGTTACCACGAGCTTCCATACCTTCAACACGTCCACGACGTGAAGTGATATCACCCATAATATCTCCTAGATATTCTTCAGGCATAACTACTTCAACTTTCATGATTGGTTCCAAGATTACTGGGTTACATTTTTTAGCAGCTTCTTTAAGAGCTAATGATGCAGCAACTTTGAACGCCATTTCAGATGAATCGACATCGTGGTATGATCCATCGAATAATTTAGCTTTAACGTCAATTAGTTCGTATCCAGCTAATACACCATTTGCCATAGAATCTTTAAGTCCTGCTTCTACTGCTGGGATGTATTCACGAGGAACTACCCCACCAACGATAGCATTTTCGAACTCAAATCCAGCACCTGGTTCGTTTGGAGTGAACTCAATCCATACGTCCCCGTATTGTCCACGTCCACCAGATTGACGAGTGAATTTACCTTGTACTTGAGCTGGTTGTTTGAATGTTTCACGGTAAGATACCATTGGAGCACCTACTGTACATTCAACTTTGAATTCACGACGCATACGGTCAACGATAATGTCTAAGTGAAGCTCACCCATACCAGCGATGATAACTTGTCCAGTTTCTTCGTCTGTTCCTGCACGGAATGTTGGGTCTTCTTCTTGTAGTTTTTGTAATGCTGTAGCCATTTTATCTTGGTCAGCTTTTGATTTAGGTTCAACTGAAAGTTGGATAACTGGTTCTGGGAATTCCATTGATTCTAAGATAACTTCGTTTTTCTCATCACAAAGTGTGTCCCCAGTTGTAGTATCTTTAAGACCAACAGCTGCAGCGATATCTCCAGCATATACTTCAGAGATTTCGTTACGAGTGTTAGCGTGCATTTGTAGAATACGTCCTACACGTTCACGTTTACCTTTAGTTGAGTTTTTAACGTATGATCCAGATGAAAGTATACCTGAATATACACGGAAGAAAGTAAGTTTCCCTACGAATGGGTCAGTCATAACTTTGAAAGCTAATGCTGAGAATGGTTCTTCATCTGAAGAATGTCTTTCTACTTCCTCATCAGTTGATGGGTCAATACCTTTAATTGCTGGTACGTCTAATGGAGATGGTAGGTAAGCTACTACAGCATCTAGCATTGGTTGTACCCCTTTATATTTGAATGCAGATCCACATACTACTGGGAAGAATTCTACTGATAAAGTAGCTTTACGAATAGCATCTTTAAGCTCGTCTACTGTAATTTCTTCTCCACCTAAGTATTTTTCCATGAATTCTTCATCGAATTCTGCAACAGCTTCGATTAATTTTTCACGGTATTCTTCTGCTTGATCTTGTAATTCCGCTGGAATTTCTTTTTCTACAAGATTTTCCCCTACGCTTCCTTCGTTGTAGATAGCTTTCATTTCAACAAGGTCAATAACACCTTCGAATTGATCTTCAGCTCCGATTGGAAGTTGGATTGGGTGTGCGTTTGCTTGTAATCTGTCATGGATTGTTCCTACAGAGTATAGGAAGTCTGCTCCTGTTTTATCCATTTTGTTAACGAATACGATACGAGGAACTCCATATGTAGTTGCTTGACGCCAAACAGTTTCTGTTTGAGGTTCAACACCTGATTGTGCATCAAGTACAGCAACTGATCCATCAAGTACACGAAGAGAACGTTCAACCTCAACAGTGAAGTCTACGTGTCCTGGTGTATCGATGATGTTGATTCTGTGTTTTTTCCACTCAGCAGTTGTTGCAGCAGATGTGATAGTGATACCACGTTCTTGTTCTTGTTCCATCCAGTCCATTTGAGAGTTACCATCGTGAGTATCTCCGATTTTGTGGATTTTCCCAGTGTAGAACAAAATACGCTCTGTTGCAGTAGTTTTACCTGCGTCGATGTGAGCCATGATACCGATATTACGAGTATCTTTTAAAGAAAATGCTCTAGTCATGAGTCAATTTTCTCCTTTCATATTTTTTAAAGTTTTTGAGTAATTTGTCTTCTATAGTGAAAAACTCAAGCTATAAAATAGCTTGATATTCACCTTATAATTACCAACGATAGTGAGCAAATGCTTTGTTAGCTTCAGCCATTTTGTGAGTATCTTCACGTTTCTTAACAGCTGAACCAGTATTATTTGCTGCGTCTAAAATTTCATTAGCTAAACGTTGTTCCATAGTTTTTTCTCCTCTTAAACGAGAGTAGTTAACTAACCAACGAAGACCTAATGTAATTCTTCTTTCTGCACGTACTTCAACTGGTACTTGGTAGTTAGAACCACCAACACGACGAGCACGTACTTCAAGTACAGGCATAATGTTGTTTAATGCTTCTTCGAAAACTTCCATAGCATCACGTCCTGACTTTTCTTTGATGATATCAAATGAAGAATATAGGATTTTTTGAGCTGTACCGCGTTTTCCATCTAGCATTAATTTGTTAATCAATTTTGTAACTAATTTTGAGTTATAAATTGGATCTGGCAAAACATCACGTTTTGCAACTGGACCTTTACGTGGCATAATGTTGCCTCCTTTCACGAAATTCTTTTATCAAATTATTTTCTATTTATTATTTTTTCTCTTTTGGTCTTTTAGCACCGTATAGAGAACGTCCTTGTTTACGGTCGTTAACTCCTGCAGTATCTAAAGCTCCACGAATAATGTGGTAACGTACCCCTGGTAAGTCTTTTACACGTCCTCCACGAATAAGTACTACACTGTGTTCTTGTAGGTTGTGTCCGATACCTGGGATATATGCTGTTACTTCGATTTGGTTTGATAAACGAACACGTGCATATTTACGTAAAGCTGAGTTAGGTTTTTTAGGTGTCATAGTCCCAACACGAGTACAAACTCCTCTTTTTTGTGGAGAAGAAATGTTAGTTTCTTTCTTTCTCTTAGAGTTATACCCTTTGTTAAGAGCTGGTGAATCTGATTTTGATACTTTGATTTACGAGGTTTACGAACTAATTGGTTAATAGTTGGCATTTCTATGGTTTCCTCCTTTCCTCGATAGTTTTATGAATCACTCATCCAGGTGGTTCATATTTTTAAAATAAATTTTAAGCCATAGCGGCTTTACACAGAGTGCTAAACACTCACGTATAAAATAATAACACTTTTATTTTTCATTGTCAAGTATTTTTTTGAATTTTTTTAAGATGTTTTATCCTTTATAATTCAACCTTCTTTTTTTACACATTACCAGGTGTATCAAACTTTAAGTTTTAAACTCACATTTCCAGGTGTATCTAGTATGTAATTATCTATTTATTTCCCTTCTTCTATAAAAAAACCATTTTTAAAAAAACCATTTAAAAAAATACAAGCTTGTTATTCTTATAAATACTATCTTTTAGTCTTTATAACTGTTATAATTAAAATACTTAATTTTAGTAGGAGGAAATACATTTATGATAGAATTCAAAAATGTCTCAAAGCAATACGACTCTAAATTGGCATTAGACAATCTTAATCTTGCTATTAACGATGGTGAAATATTTGGACTAATAGGGCACAACGGAGCTGGAAAATCTACAGCTATAAAGGCTTTAACTAGTATAATAGAAGTTAGTAGCGGAGATATTTTCTTTGATAATATGAACTTACGTGATAATCGACTAGAATGTAAAAAGCAAATAGGTTATGTCCCTGATAGCCCTGACATATTTTTAACGTTATCCCCATATGAATATTGGTCTCTAATTGCCAACCTTTATGAACTTGATGAAAAAACAACAGAAGAGCGTATATACGAATACTCTAAGTTATTTAACATGATAGGTGTTGAACATCAAGAAATAAATTCATTTTCTCATGGTATGCGTCAAAAAGTTTTTCTTATAGCTGCCCTTTTATCTAACCCTCGCTTTTGGATAATGGATGAACCAATGACTGGACTTGATCCACAAGCATCCTTTGATTTGAAAAATCTTATGAAAGAACATACAAAACAAGGTCATAGTGTATTATTTTCTACACATGTCTTAGAAGTTGCAGAACATCTATGTGATAGAATTGGTATTCTTAGCCATGGTAAACTTATTTTTGTCGGAACACTTGATGAGTTAAGAGCACAACACGAAGGAAACTCACTCGAAGAAATTTATCTTAACCTAATCAAAAGTTCTAATCGATATAATCTAGGTGGTGTTTAGTATGCGCTGGAATATCATAAAAAATTTATTTTTTACTAACTTAATGTATGTTAATCCTATGCAAACAGCAAAATATAGAAAAAAATATAAGGGAACTGCTGATATTAGAAAGAAAATATTTAATAATCTATTACTTTTAAATATACTTAACATAGTCGTCTTCTATATATTATTCGGTAATTCAATGTTTAGCAGTGTTCTAGAAGGTCCTTCTTATAAATACATATTATTATTTTTAATTATAATGACTGCTTTAACACTATCAACAACATTTTTTTAAATATGTTTTTATGAAAGTAAAGATACCCATTCTTTACTACCGTTACCCGTTAGCGAGAAAAGAATTATTTATTGGGAAGTTTTTTTAGTATTACTTTTTCCAACTATCTGGATTATTTATCCCCTGTGATTGTAATTAACTTTATTATAGCAATTAATACAGAATTTTCATTAATACAGATTATAATTTCTCTTATTTACTCATTATGCATAATTATTATTATTTCTGGAGGCCTAACATTACTTTTATCTACAATTACATACATACCTAATTTTTGAAAAAAATAAAAAAATAAAAATTAATGGTATTATTATAATATTCGGATTACTATTAGGAGCAGGGTATGTTATCTTATCTAAAGAACTTGCTTTCTAATGATTTAATGTTACTGCAAACAAAAATATAGAGGAGACTTTTTCTTTGATATACTAACAAAAAGAATCTTATATGAATTTACTTATCTTGATTATCATTACTATTGTTATAGTTATTTTAGTGAATACCTTAGTGGCTAAAAAATATTTAAATGATATTCATAGAATAGCTGGTGTTCATAAAACAACTTTAAGTTCAAAACAAAAAGAACACAAAGAAAGGAGTTCTAAACACACCTCTCTAAATGCAAAAATTAATCAAACGTAATTTTTAATCTATTTAGTCATGGTACACTTCTTGCTAATATTTTCTCTAGTTATCTATTATCTATTATAATTTTTGCCGGAGCTATAATACAAATAAGACGTGAAGGTGGAATCCAACTTGGAATAGAATTCTATCCTTTTGCAATTTGTTTTGGATTTTCAATGGCTTTACTTATGATGTCTAGTCCTATCAGTTTTACAGGTGTTGCAATCTCTCTTGAAAAACAAGATTACTATCACTTGAAATCTTTACCGATGGATTTTTAAAAAAATACATAAAAAAACAAAAATTTATTGTGAGTACATTACTTCAAATTTCTTTAGGTATTATTATGTTCATGATAATGCTTATATTGGCTGGAATATCAATTGAATTATTTATTATTACTATTTTTTCATATATCATTACCGGTATAGCTATAGCATTTTATAGTTTTACTAGAGATTTTAATAAACTCTATTTAAACTGGAATAATATACTTGAACTTAGTACTCGAGGAATGAGTCAGATATTACTTGGGATAATTGCATTCTTTTGTATTATTGGACTAATAATATTAAATACTGCTACTATTTTCTTGTTGTTAGAGTATCCAAACATATCTCATATTTTGGGAGTAATTTATGCGATATTAATTATAGTTGCTATTACTCTAACTAGCATGAAAGCAAAAAAACAAGTTTTCGACAAAATATTTTAAATTAAAAAGCAACGTTAAGTAATTTTTTAACGTTGCTCTTTTCTTATAAGTCTCTATTGTAATCTGTGTCTATATCACGATATGGTTGAATATCTTGAACATATTCTAGAACTCCTTCGAATTCACCTTGCTCATTTCTAACTGCAGCATAAACAACATGAACGAATTTCCCACGAGATTCTGAATTAAACCACATTTCATACTTGTCTTTTTTACCATCGCGTAAATTTTGCATTATTATTTTTACTTTTTCTAAATATTTTGGCGGATGACATAGTTCTACATTTCTACCTACTTGACTAGGTGTACGTTTAAATATCATATCCTTTTCAGGACAATGATCATTATAATATTGGAATATCTCATCTTTATTAACGAAAGTAATTTCCATTGGTAGATGATTTAATATTAAATCTGCTTGATCTACAGATAAATATCCTTTACCAAATTTTTGAGGAGTAGTTCTATCTACTACTTTTTCTTCTTTTTTATTTGGTTTAAATGAGATAGTTATTTCACCTTCTGGTGTTGAAATAACCTTTTGCATTACACCTTCTTCAGTTATTTCTGTTTGACAAATTTCTTCTACAGGCTCTTCAAAACTTTCTCTCTTAGGAACCCATTCTTCAGTTGGTGTAATAATTGCATATCCATAAGCATCACTTTCTTTTGCGATGGTTAACCAGTCATCTTGATTGAATGTTTCTAATAGAATCATAAGTAAAATTGATTCTTCTTTAAAAATCATTTCCTCAAATTCTTTTACAAATTTTTCAAATTTTTCTTTTACTACTTCTATATCACTATTAGGTAGTTTATGAGCTTCATGTAGCGCGTCACTAAATAAGTCTCTTATTTGATCATCTACACCCCACATTACTTTCGGTGGTGCATCATGACCATAACGCTCCATAATAGGAAACATTAACTCTTCTTTTCTCTTATAATGAATATCAAACTGTCCTAAAAGAGCCAACTGACGTCCAAGACCTTTTATCACTACTTCTTGAGATGGTGTATTTTCAACATTTTTATAGTTATCTAGTATACGTCTTACTCGAATAATAGCCGCTCTTAGCGCTAGGTTTTCTTGTTTAAATACTTGCACAGGATGGCCTGGGTGTTCACTATCTTCTACTTCTACTGTTTTAATAGCACCTTTAAATAGATTCGCATGAACATTACATAATTTCATAACATCTTCAAATGTTACACCAGAATCAGAATTCATAAGTTCATGTTCCATTAAACTTATTTCTATAGCTGATACACCTGTAAAATGTTCATTGAATTCATCTTGTACAGAGTCCGCACTTGCTCCATTATGTAATCTCAATAAAATATCTTTTAAAACTTCAATTCTTGTTTTTGTCATTAGTTTAATCCTACTACTTCATATCCATTAGCTTCTAACGTAGCAACTATATCTTCTATTTTTTTATACCAGCTAACTTAGAACCCATTTTTTTAATGAAGTCTTTCTTCCTAGAGTATTTCTCATTATTGGATTAGCTAATGGTTTAAATCCTAAATCTACTAAAATATCTAAAACTTCTGGGTGTTTATCAACAACTTCCGCTACTGGAACTGTTACATCAATAATATTATCCATTTTCTATACCTCACTACCTTATAATTTTATTTAATTATAACATATGTGAAAGTGATAGTCATTATTTTTGTGAATATAAAAAGCACGTGATATAAACCTTACGTGCTTTTTAGTATGTTATAAGTTATTTCTCCATTCAAGAAGTTTTTCTACATCTTCTTGTTTAATATAATTACTTGCTACCGCTTCTTCAATTAAAAAGTTATAGTTAGTTAATGTGTAGTATTCTACTTTATCCGCTGCAAAAGCATCTTGAGCTTTTTTAAGTTCGTAACTAAATATTGCTACCACTCCTAGTACTACTGCCCCTGCTTCTTCTAGTGCTTTAGCTACTTTTAACGAAGATAATCCTGTAGATATTAAGTCTTCGATAATAACAACTTTTTGCCCTTCTAATAGTCTTCCTTCGATTTGGTTAGTTTTTCCGTGTTTTTTTGCTGAGTCTCTAACATAAATCATAGGTAAATCTAGTACTTCACTTACCCATGCAGCATGAGGAATACCTGCTGTTGCTGTCCCCGCTACTACTTCTACTTCTGGAAAATTCTTTTTAATTACTTCACTTAATCCAGCAGCAATTTCTCTTCTGATTTTTGGATAAGACATTGTGATTCTATTATCACAGTAAATAGGTGATTTAATACCTGAAGTCCATGTAAAATAATCATTTGGTCTTAAGGCAACTGCTTCTATTTCTAGTAAGTTTTTAGCTATCTTTCTTTCTAAAGTCATTTTAATTCTCCTTAGCTTCTATATTTTATTACTTAATAAATTGTTCTTTAATTAGATTATAAACTTCTCTTGGATTTTTAGCTTTTGTGATTGAACGTCCTACTACTATATGTGTACTACCTTCACTTGCTGCAACAGTTGGTGTTGCAACACGTTTTTGATCTCCTACTTCATCAGTTTCTAGTCGTATACCAGGAGTTACTTTTAAGAAGTCTTCACCACAGTTTTCTCTAATTATTCTAGCTTCCCAAACTGATGAAACAACTCCATCAAGTCCTGCTTTTTTAGCAAGTTTTGCGTAATTTATTACACTTTCTTCTAATGAAGCTGTCACTAATTGCTCTTCTTTCATCGCTTCTTCAGATGTTGATGTAAGCTGAGTTATTGCTATTACATTTGTATCTGGGCTTCCACCTTCTACCATTCCTCTTTTAGCTGCAGCTAACATCTCATATCCTCCTGCACCATGTACAGTTAGAATATCTACTTTGAATTGTGCTAATCCTTTTGTAGCTCCGTAGACTGTATTTGGAATATCATGTAGTTTTAAGTCTAAAAATACTTTATGCCCTAATTCTTTTATTTTTTCAAGAACTACTGGACCATTTTGTAAATATAATTCCATCCCAACTTTAACGAATAGTTTTTCATCATCAAATTTATCTAAAAAATTTAGTGTATCCTCTAATGTTGGAAAATCTAATGCAATAATTACGTCTTTTTTCATCAATTTGTCTCCTTTAATATAGTTTTATTATTTGTAAGCTCGTCCTCTTATATCAAGTATGTGTTCTACTCCAAGTTCATCAAGAGCACTTTCAAGTTTATTTATTATTTTTGGGCAAGCATATGGATCAGCAAAGTTTGCAGTACCTACAGCTACCGCACTTGCACCTGCTGAGATAAAGTCAATAACATCCCACTCATCCATTACACCACCCATTCCTATAATAGGAATGTTTACAGCTTGAGATACTTGATATACCATTCTAATAGCAACTGGTTTTACTGCCGGTCCTGATAAACCTCCTGTTACATTAGCAATTATTGGTTTTCCAGTTTTTCTATCTAATCTAACACCTACTAACGTATTTATCATAGTAATACCATCTGCTCCACCTTCTTCTACTGCTTTAGCCATAGACACTATGTCCGTTACATTAGGAGATAGTTTTACATATACTGGTACACTAGATACTTCCTTAACTTTTTTTGTAAGGTTTTTTGCTGTTTCTGGATCTGTACCAAATTGAATACCACCATGTTTAACATTTGGACAAGAAATATTTAGTTCTAAAGCACAAACATTTGGTGCTTTACTAATGTGCTCGGCTACATAAACATAATCATCTATTTCACTTCCAGCTACATTAGCAATTATTGGAACATCATATTTTTCCAATTCTTTTAGTTTTGTTTCCATTATTTCATGTACTCCAGGATTCTGTAATCCTATTGCATTTAGCATCCCGCTAGATGTTTCAGCAACACGTGGTGTAGGATTTCCAAATCGAGGTTCTTTTGTTGCGGCTTTTATCATTATCGCTCCAAGTTGACTTAAATCATAAAAATTAGCATATTCTAAGCCGAATGCAAAACAACCTGAAGCTGGCATTATTGGATTTTTTAAATCTAGTCCAGGTAATTTAACTCGTAATCTTTCGCTCATATTTCCTCCTATAATGCTATTTCTGTTGATTCATATACTGGCCCGTCATAACAAACACGTGAAATACTTCCATCTTGTTTTTCGCAGACACATGCGTAACAAGCTCCAACACCACAAGCCATTCTTTCTTCTAAAGAAATATATCCTATTTTTTCTTCATCCATTGTTGTTAATGCTTTAAGCATTGCAAATGGCCCACAACTAAAATATTTATCATACGCAATATCATATTTTTTTATAACATCTGTTACAAATCCTTTTTCTCCATATGTACCATCCGCTGTTGCCACATATGTTGTCCCTAATTCAGAAAACTTATCTTCATAAAATACATCTTTTTCGTTATTAAAACCTAAAATATGTATTGTTTTAATTCCTTCATTTTTAAACTGCTTAGCTAATTCATATAATGGTGGGACACCTATTCCCCCACCAACTAGTAATGCAGTTTGACCTTCCTTTAGTGTATAAACATCATAACCTTTTCCTAGTGGACCTAAGACATCCACTTCTTCACCTTTTTTCAACTGTGAAATTTTCTTTGTTCCAGCTCCATCTGCTCTATAGACCATAACAAAAGTATTTTTTTCTTTATTAATTTCACAAATTGAAATAGGTCTTCTTAATAAAAATTCATAACTATTACTTACCTTTATATTGACGAATTGCCCTGGTGTATTCATTTCTTTAACTATATCACCTTGCAATTCTATTCTAAATTTTATCCGCAATTTGTTCATTACTTACTACTGTCGTTAAATAAGTATCCATCAACCCACTCCTTTTTCTAAAAAAGGGAGTCACTTAAAAATATAATTGTTAACATCAATTTTCAAGATTCTCCCTAAATATTTTTACTAACCTTAATCTCAGTAGTTTTATTTATTACTGATAACTTCTAACCTTTTTCTATCTTTATTTTGTTAAAAGCATTAATCCCAATTGATTTTTTTGAGCCTTCATCCTTTTAATACTTTGTATAACTTTTCTTCATTTTCAATTAAATCGATAATGATATTTTTTTAGCTTTTTCTGCCTTTTTCTTCATTTTTCTAAAGTATTATCATAGTATGCTGTAACGATTCCCGCTTCTGGATCAATCTCTAACCCTTCTAACACTTCAGGAGAATTTTTCTCTAAATAATAATTTAGAAATGCTTCCCAGTTATATCCATTCATATATGCTTTATCATATATTTCATTCATCTTTTCACCAATTTCAAATGGCTTATCGTGTTCTATATAAAAAGTTAGATTTATTATCTTTCCATATTTTAAAATTTTTACGTAATCCATACTTAACTCCTAAAGTGGTAAAATATTGAATGAAATTGATTCTAAGACTTTTAGTAACGCATCAGCAGTATCTAATGATGTTAAACATACAATCTCTTGTTCACTTGCCACACGACGAATTTTGAATCCATCTTTTGTAACATCTTTATCTTTTGATGTTGTGTTGATTACTACATCTACATCTCCTTTATAGATTGCATCTAACACACTATAGTCGCTTTGGTTAATTTTTCCTACAGCAGTTACTCTTAATCCATTATTTTCTAAGAATTTAGCTGTTCCTTCTGTCGCAAGTAGATTATATCCGATATCAGAGAATCGTTTAGCTATATTTAGAGCTTCCTCTTTATCATCATCACTTATAGTAAATAAGATGTTTCCTTGATCACTTACTTTGATTCCAGCTGCTAATAATCCTTTATATAGAGATTTTTCTAGTGTAACATCACTTCCCATTACTTCCCCTGTTGATTTCATCTCAGGTCCTAATGTAGTATCTACATCTTTAAGTTTTTGGAAACTGAATACTGGAACTTTTGTATAAACATTTTTACTTTCTGGTAGAAGACCTGTTTCATACCCTTTTGATTTTAGAGTCTCTCCTATTATTGCTCCTGCAGCAAGTTTTGCCATAGGAACTCCTGTAATTTTACTTAAAAATGGTACTGTACGTGAGCTTCGTGGGTTTACCTCAAGTACGAATACTTCTCCTTTACTAATTACATATTGGATATTTAGTAATCCAACAATGTTTAGTCCTTTTGCTAGTTTAATTGTATATTCTATTAACTTTTCTCTTTCACCTTCAGTTAGTGTTTGAGGAGGATATACTGCGATTGAGTCCCCTGAGTGTACCCCAGCTCTTTCAATATGTTCCATAATACCTGGTATAATTACTGTTTCTCCGTCACTAATTGCATCAACCTCTATTTCTCTACCAACTAGATAACGGTCTGTTAATACTGGGTGCTCTGGAGTAAGTTTAACTGCTGTTTTCATATAACGGCGTAATTCTGATTCCTCATAAACTATTTCCATAGCGCGTCCACCAAGTACGTATGATGGTCTAACTAATACTGGGTAACCAATTTCTTTAGCGTTTTGAACCGCAGTTTCAACATCAAATGCAGTTTTTCCTAATGGTTGAGGAATATCTAATTTGCGAAGTAATTCTTCAAATTTATCTCTATCTTCCGCATTATCAATTTCTTCTAATGCAGTACCTAAAATTTTCACTCCATATTTTTCTAATTTATCTGCCAAGTTAATCGCTGTTTGACCACCGAATTGAACTACTACTCCAATTGGATTTTCATGGTTAATAATTGCCATTACATCTTCTTGAGTAAGTGGTTCAAAGTAAAGTTTGTCAGAAATAGTGAAGTCTGTAGATACTGTTTCTGGGTTATTATTTACTATAATAGCTTCATATCCAGCATCTTTAATCGCCATTACTGCATGTACTGTTGCGTAGTCAAACTCTACCCCCTTGTCCAATTCTAATTGGTCCTGACCCAAGTACAATAATTTTTTTCTTATCACTAACGATTGACTCTTGTTCTTGTTCATAACTTGAGTAGAAGTATGGTGTTTCAGAAACGAACTCTGCAGCACATGTATCTACCATTTTGAATACTGGTACAATATTTTTTTCTTGACGAAGTTTATAGATTTCTTCTTCTGTAGTATTCCATCTATGTGCAATTACTTTATCAGAGAAACCATATTTTTTAGCGTATTCTAATAGGTCTGTATTCCCTACATTTTCTTTTAATTCATGCTCAATATCAATAATATTTTGCATTTTTTCTAAGAAGAACATATCAATTTTAGTTATATCGTGAATATCTTGTGTACTTTGTCCACGTCTTAAAGCTTCTCCGATAAAGAATAATCTCTCATCTCCAGCTTGTTTTACTTTATCTAATATTTCTTCTAATGTGAAGTCATCACCATTTGGTAATCCTAAGTGGTGCACACCATATTCTAGAGAACGAATAGCTTTTAGTAAACTTTCTTCATAAGTTCTACCCATCGCCATAACTTCACCAGTTGCTTTCATTTGAGTTCCTAATTTTCTATCAGCATTCTCAAATTTATCAAATGGGAATCTTGGAATTTTACTTACTACATAGTCTAACGTTGGCTCGAAGCAAGCGTAAGAATTTTTAGTAACTGGGTTTATAATTTCATCAAGTGTTAATCCTACCGCAATTTTTGCCGCTATTTTCGCTATTGGGTAACCTGTAGCTTTTGAAGCTAGAGCTGATGAACGAGAAACCCTTGGGTTTACTTCGATAATGTAGTATTTAAATGATTCTGGATCAAGTGCAAGTTGCACATTACATCCACCTTCGATTTTTAGTGCACGAATAATTTTTAAAGATACATCACGTAACATGTGGTATTCTCTGTCTGTTAATGTTTGTGATGGAGCTACTACTACTGAGTCCCCTGTATGAATACCAACTGGGTCAATATTTTCCATATTACATACAACGATAGCTGTATCATTTGAGTCACGCATTACTTCATATTCAATTTCTTTAAATCCTGCGATTGATTTTTCTAATAGACATTGAGTTACTGGTGAATAGTGTAGTCCGCTACTTACGATTTCTTCTAAGTCTTTATCATTATAGCAGATTCCTCCACCTGTTCCTCCCATTGTAAATGCAGGACGAACAATTACTGGATACCCAATTTCACGAACGAACTCATAAGCTTCTTCAACTGTTGTAATAATATCAGATTCAGGTACTGGTTCATTAAGTTCATTCATAAGATTTCTAAATAGTTCTCTATCTTCTGCTTGTTCAATTGAACTTAGTTTAGTTCCTAATAGTTCTACCCCATATCTGTCTAATACACCACTTTTATGAAGTTCTACAGCAAGGTTAAGTCCTACTTGTCCTCCTAATGTTGGCAATAGTGCATCTGGTCTTTCTTGCGGATAACTTTACTAACGAACTCTAAAGTAAGAGGCTCCATATATACTTTATCTGCAATTTCTTTATCAGTCATAATAGTCGCTGGATTTGAGTTTACTAATATTACTTCATATCCTTCTTCTCTTAATGAAAGACATGCTTGTGTTCCAGCGTAGTCAAATTCTGCAGCTTGACCTATTGTAATTGGTCCAGAACCAATTACTAAAATAGTTTTTATATCATTACGTTTTGGCATTGTTATTCTCCTTATTATCTTAGTGCTAAACTTTTATACTTATCTATTTACTATTATTTTTTCTTACTTTCTTTGAAAGTTTTCATATTATCTATAAATTGGTCAAATAGATAGTTAGGATCATGTGGCCCTGGTGATGCTTCTGGGTGATATTGAACTGTGAAGACTGGATATTTTTTATGTCTTACACCTTCACAAGTTTTATCATTTACTGATAAATGAGTAAGTTCTAAGTCTGTGTCTTTTAACGATTCTATATCAACACTATAACCATGGTTTTGTGATGTTATATCAACTTTTCCTGTTAATAGATTTTTAACTGGGTGGTTAGCTCCGCGGTGTCCAAATTTTAATTTATAAGTTTTTGCACCTGATGCTAAAGAAATAAGTTGGTGTCCCATACAAATACCAAAAATTGGAATTTTCGGTATTACTTCTTTAAGCATTTCAATTGTTTCTGGAACATCCACTGGGTCCCCTGGTCCATTACTTAACATAATTCCATCTGGATTTAGTCGGAAGATTTCTGCTGCTGTTACATTATGAGGAACTACTACGATATCACAGTTTCTTTCATTTAATTCTCTTAATATACCTGATTTCATACCTAAATCTACTAGAACTACTCTATATCCGCTTCCTGATGATAAGAAAGCTTTTTGTGTAGAAACTTGTTCTATTTGGTTAGTTGGTAATGTTGTATTTCTTAATTTTTCTAACTCTTCTTCTGGATCCATACAAAGGTCTGTTATTATCCCTTTTACTGTACCGTGTTCTCTAATTTTTCTAGTTAGACTACGAGTATCTATACCTGAGATACCAGGGATATTTAGTTCTTTTAGTACTTCATCTAAACTATATTCAGTTCTAAAGTTTGATGGTTTGTGACATACTTCTCTTACTACTAATCCTTTAATACTTGGATTAATTGTTTCAAAGTCATCTCTATTGATTCCGTAGTTTCCTATTAATGGATAAGTAAATGTAACTATTTGACCATTATATGATGGATCTGACAATGTTTCTTGATATCCTGTCATACCAGTATTGAAAACTACTTCTCCTGTCATTGGTGTATTAGCTCCAAAACCATAACCTTTATAAACCGTTCCGTCTTCTAAAATTAGCTGTCTATCGTAACTATACATAGCTTCTCTCACTTTCTTTATTTTTTATATTAAAAATTTTTCTTATATATCAAATACTTCTGAATCTTTATAAGCTACTTTACCTTCACTTAATGTTAAAACTGGTATACCGTAGATTTCTTCTCCAACATATGGAGTATTTCTACCTTTTGATAAGAATTTTTCTGGGTCAATTTTTAATGATTTTTCTAAATCAATTACTACTAAATCTGCATATCCATTTTCTTCTAATCTACCATATGGAAGGTCAAATGTATCTGCAACTTTTTCAGTCATTAGTTTTACTAGTAAGTCTAATGAGAATACTCCATTTTTTACAAATTTTGTATAAAGTTGGCTAAATGCTGTTTCACTACCAACAATACCAAAAGCTGCTTTTCTCATCGATAAATCTTTTTCATGAGTTGCGTGTGGTGCGTGGTCTGTTGCAATAACATCGATTGTTCCATCTAATAATCCTGCGATTAAAGCATTTCTATCTTCTCTTGCACGTAAAGGTGGATTCATTTTCCACATTCCGTTATCTTCAGGAATATCCATTTCATCACTTATTAAGTGATGCGGACAAACTTCACAAGTTACTTTAATTCCTGCTGCTTTCGCTTCTCTTACTACACGTACTGACTCTTTAGTTGATACATGACAAACATGGTAATGACATCCTGCTGCTTCAGCTAATAGCACATCTCGAGCGATTTGTACTGATTCACAAACTGATGGAATACCTGGTAAATCTAGTTCACGACTTCTACGACCGCAGTGCATACAACCACCACGTATTAGTGAATTATCTTCACAGTGTGCAACAATCGCTTTATTTAGTTTTGCCGCTACCATCATAGATTCAAACATCATATTTGCATCTTGTACACCACGACCATCATCACTAAAGGCAAATACATGGTCAGCTAATTCTTCGAACTCAGCATAATCTTTTCCAAGTTCTCCTTTTGTGATTGCTCCAAAAGGAATCGCACGAATTACTGAATCTTTTTCGATTATATCTAATTGTAATTTTAAATTCTCATAGTTATCTGGTACTGGATCTAAGTTAGGCATTGGCATTGCAGTAGTAAATCCACCACGTGCTGCTGCTCTAGATGCGTGGTAAATATTTTCTTTATATTCGAATCCTGGTTCTCTCCAGTGAACATGAACATCTATAAATCCAGGAGAAACAAATTTCCCTTCTAAATCTAGTACTTTTGCTTCTAAATTTTCTATTTCCTCGGCAATTTTTACTATTTTTTCATCTTTTATTAAAATATCTTTATTTACTAAAACACCATTTTCTAAGATTTTTCCATTTTTTAAAAGTAACATATTGTTCTCCTTTTTATTATAAATTATTGTCTTTTATTATTTTTTTCTATCATTGCTTGTCTCATAAACATTCCATTTTTTTCATCTGTTCAAAAAAATTACAGATTTTTGGAGCTTCTACTAAATGAGAAGCAATCTCCATATCTCTGTTTACTGGAGCTGGATGCATCACTATTGCTTTTTCTTTTAACTTATCATATCTTTCTTGTGTTAGACCAAAGTTTTTGTGATACTCTTCTTTAGATAAGCCCATTTTTGAATCATGTCTTTCATGCTGAACACGTAGCAACATACAAACATCTACTTCTCCGATAACTTCATCAAAATCAACTACTTCTCCTAAAGTTTCATCTTTAAAGATATCTGGACAAACAAATCTAACTTTAGCACCTAATCTTGTAAGCATATTGTAGTTACTTCTCGCAACTCGTGAATTTTTTATATCACCCGCAATTATTATATTAAGATTTTCAAATGTACCAAATTGTTCATACATTGTCATTAAATCTAATAAGCATTGGCTTGGGTGTTCTCCGCTACCGTCTCCCCCACTAATTATTGGTATATTTAAATTTGTTAATTCATTGTAATAAGCATCTTGACTATGGCGAATAACTAGTATGTTACAGCCTATCATCTCTAAAGTTTTACAAGTATCATAAAGTGTTTCACCTTTATTTACAGAAGATGTAGAAGCATCAAAGTTTATTACATTCAATCTATGTTTATGTTCAGCTACCTCAAAACTATGTTTTGTTCTAGTTGAATTTTCAAAAAATAAGTTTGATACGTATAAGTCTTCTCTTGGAGATACTTGTTTTCCATTTTTTAATTCTAAACCACGTTTTATTAAACTAAAAACTTCCTCATTTGTTAAATCAGACATTTTTACTATGTTTTTCATAGTTATTCCTCCATAATTTCATAAAAAAATACCTTGCAGCAAGGCTACAAGGTATGACTTATCATCAATTATTAAATCTAAATTATTATATTTTTGAAAATAGCTACAACAAAGCATAGCTATACTCATAAAGTATATACTCTAAATTTAATCCCTTGTTAGCCTCTCTGGACTAGCTTAAAAAGATTTATATTTAAATTAGTAATATCTCATCATTTTCATCTACTTCTCTTAGATAAACTTTTACATTTTCACTACGTGAAGTAGGTATATTTTTCCCAATATGATCTGCTCGTATTGGTAATTCTCTATGACCACGATCAATCAATATCGCTAATCTAATAGCTTTTGGACGACTAACATCCATAATCGCATCAATCGCAGCACGTACAGTTCTTCCAGTGTACAACACGTCATCAACTATAATGACAACTTTATTTGTTAAGTCAAGTTTAAACTTAGATGTATTAATCTCAGGTTCATTGCTTCTTTTTTCTAAATCATCACGATAAAATTTAATATCTAATACCTCAACTGGTATATTAATATTTTCTAATTCACCGATTTTTTTTCTTTAATCTTTTTAGCTATGTGGATACCTCTAGTTTTTAACACCAACTAAAAACTATCTCTTCTAATTTATTTTTGTTCGATAATTTCATTAGCTATTCTTGTTATCATTCTAGAAATCATAACTTCATCAAAAAGAACTCGTTTTTTCATACTTCACCTCAAAAAAAATAACCTACTCTATTGAGCAGGACAGCATGTTTTAAACTTGGTATATTCATTACAACAAATTAATCTTCGCTGACCTCTCTGGATCACATTAAAGATATGTTACTTAAATTATTAATAGTATATACTATATAGTTATATTTGTCAAATGTTAAACGGATTATTGGTAATAATTTACTTTTACCAATAATCCAACTACTATTTACTCAAATTTTTAGTAAATCTTTATTTGTAATGTTTATAACCTTAGTTGCAATATTATCAATAAAAATCCATGTCGTGACTTACCATGATTAATATACCAGGATATTTTTTTTAATACCTTCTCTATAGCCTCTATTGCAACAATATCCAAAAAAATTAGTTATTTCATCTAATAACAATACATCTGTTTTTTTCTAAAAAAGCAAACTTACTAAATAAAGTTTAACTTTTTCCCCTTTACTCAAGACTTCTATTTTTTTATTAATATCGTCAGCTCTAAAAATTTAGTAAAGCTAAAAATATTTCTCAGTTCTATATCATCTAGTATAGTGCATTCTTTCACAAATTCAAACAAGGTTTTCTCTTCTTCAAAAAAATATCAAATCTATTTTTGTTCAAAAATATGCTACTTGTAAAGAACTAGGAATAGACTCCTTCACATAATTTAGAAAAGTGGTTTTTCCTGAACCATTTTTTTCCCTTAATTAAAAACTTTATCGCCACTACTAAATGTTAACCTAGGTGATGACCAAAGAAATTTTTCCGTCAATTTCACATTTCTTCTCATCTATGCAAAAAAACTCTTTTTATGACTTTCCTTGAAAAATTTCTAGAAACTTAATATCATATTTTTTTCTTTTAACGGCTTTTGGTTTTAAATTATTTTGTAGCTTATCTTCTTGTTTTTGATATTTTCTTCTGTAACTTCTTTTTTTGTTTTGGGAAATTTTTGTTTTTACACCTATAATCCTATAATCTGATTCACTCATATTCTTTGGTTTACCAGATTTTCTCCCTGTTCTTCTTTCATTTCTTGGATACTTTTCTTTATTTTTCTTTGTTTCTTTTTTTGTACTTTTTGCAATTCTGATTCATATTTAGTCATCTCAATTTCTTCTTGAAATTTATACTCCTGATAATTCCCATTAAACTCTCTTACACTATTGTTTTTCAATTATCCATAACTTAGTACAAACACTATTTAAAAAAATTTCTATCGTGACTAGCTATACAAAAGGTTGCTGGAGTTCTTTTTTTATAAGATTAGCTATTTTACTTGCATTATTATAATCTAAATACGTCGAAGGTTCGTCTAGTAAGTACAACTCAACATTTGACAATAAACTCTCCTAATCTTATCTACAACAATTTCTCCACCACTTTTTTTCTATGATGAGAATTTTCTCCAAATTCTAAAAAAACTCTGATGAAATATTATTTTCACCTTTAATTAAATTGTTTATATATTTTTAACAGAGTTGTCTTCCCAGAACCATTTTTTTCCCTATTAATCCAATAATATCACCAGTATTTATACTTAATTTTCTCTATTTTTGAAATAATATCTTCCCTTGTTTTTTTCAAATTCTATATTCTCTATATTTAATATATGCATACATTAACTCCTTTGTTAATAAATTTTATCTATTAATTTAATGTATCCACTCTCCCTCCTCCATACAGAGTGTTACCAGTATCTATTTAGTCATATTATATCAAAAAAATTAAAAAAATATTTGAAAGCAATTTCTTTAACAATTTTCTATTTATTATATTTTTTTATGGTATAATATAGTTTATTAATTGTACTCATAAATATGGAGGACTTATGATAGAAAAATTTGATAAAAAAATGAATTGAAAAAAAGCTTATTATCCAGAAATGATAAAAGCTTCGTCGTTATATGCATATGCATCCAGAAGTTTCATTCAATGAAAAGAATACTGCTGAATTTATAAAAAATTACTTATTAGAAATTGGTATTAAAGATATAAAAACAAATATAGGTTTACATGGTATTGTTGCACGAATTAAAGGACAAGATTCATCTAAAACAATTGCTTTTAGAGCTGATTTTGATGCATTATCTATTAATGATATGAAAGATACAGAATACAAGTCAACAGTACCTAATGTTATGCATGCCTGTGGTCACGATGGCCACACTACAGCTTTACTTGCAACGTGTAAAGTTTTAATGGATAACCTAGATAAACTACCTCATGATGTTGTAGCTATTTTCCAATACGGTGAAGAGCAAGCTCCAGGCGGTGCTAAACCTATGATTGATGCTGGATGTTTGGATAACGTCGATGCAATATTTGGAGCTCACCTTTGGACTCCACTACCTCTTGGAACTTTAGGTTACAGCTATAACGAACTTTGTGCGGCTGCGGATAGATTCGAAGTGAAAATATCCTCAAAAGAAAATGCCAACTTAATTGCTGCTGAATTCGTTAGTATGACTCAACAAATAGCTTCTCGCTTTTCTAAGCCTAGAGAAACTCTTGTTATAACTTTAGGGAAATTAGAAAGCACATGTAATGAAGCTAATATTACAGGGACAATAAGACATTTCAATAAGGAACTTCATAAGCTTGTTTTAGATAAAATACAGAAATTATGCTTATCTTTAGAAGATGAAAATACAAAAACAAAAATTGATTTTATTTACTATGGTGGATACCCTCCTCTAATTAATCATAAAAAAGGAACAGAAGAGTTATTATCTTATGTACCAAAAATCCTTCCACAATTAAACTTAGAAGAAGTTGAACCGTTAATGATTGGTGAAGATTTCGCATATTACTTAGAAAATGTTCCAGGGGCTTTCTTCTTAATTGGTGCAGGAAATGATACTTTTGCGAAATATCCTCATCATCACCCAAACTTTGATTTTGAAGAAGAAGTGATGAAACATACAGCTTCTATATTTTTATCACTAGCTTTTAACTCTAATAAAGTTATTACTAACTTAAAGGAGGAACAATAACATGAAGCAATATAAATTTTTAATTTTTGGTAAAGGCGGTCATGGTGCTGAACCTCATATGGCAATAGACTCTACTATTATAGCTAGTGAGTTTGTTAGGAAATCATTAAAATATAAAAACATAGAAATAGTTTCAGTAAAAAGCGGAGATGCATTTAATGTTATTTCTGGTAAGGCTGAGATAGTTCTAAAAACAGATAATATTAAAGTAGTAAATATACTAGCGTCCTCTCTTTTAATTTATTATGGAGAAAGTACTAGTTATAAAATTGAAGAAATATAAAAATTAAACGAGGTAATTATTATTTTACCTCGTTTGCTTTTTATTTATAGTCATCTACATCAAATAATTTATCTTTGTAAATATAATCTATCTCTTCTTCCTTAATTTCGCGAACTACTCTACATGGGTTTCCCGCGGCTACAACATTAGCCGGAATATCTTTAACAACTACACTACCCGCTCCTATTACTGTATTTTCACCTATTGTTACACCTGGTGTAACTACTACATTTCCACCTAACCAAACATTATCACCTATAGTAATAGGTAATCCATACTCATACCCAGAATTTCTACTAACTGGATGGATTGGATGACCTGCTGTATATAAACTTACATTGGGTCCAAACATAACATTATCACCTATTTCTACAGGAGCTATATCTAATATTACTAAATTATAATTTGAGAAAAAGTATTCCCCTATACTTATATTAAAGCCATAGTCACAATAAAATGGTGATTGAATAGATAACTTTTCACCAGTCTTGGCAAAGAAGCCTTTTATCATATTCATTCTTTCTTCACGTTCTAAAGGAGAAATATTATTATATTTAAAACAAAAATCTCTTCCTTTTAATAGTGCATCTCTTAATTCAGGACTTGATTTATATGGCAACCCTGCTATCATTCTTTCTTTTTGATTCATATAAAAAAATATAACCTCCACTTTTTTTATTTTTTTCATTATACCATAAAAAAATAAACTTAGAAATAATTTTTTTCTAAGTTTATCTTTTTTTAGGTTTATTAATTAACATTATAATCTAAATCTTTTTAGATCTCTTTTTTTCCTGTAGTATCTTCATTTAAAAATTCAAATTGTCTTAATCCTTTTATTGAAGCTACTAATGAAGTTGGGAATGATACTATTGCTTGATTTATTATTCTAACATTACTATTCACGATACGTTTAGATGCTGCTAAATCTTCATTTTCTTCAGCAATTTCTCTTTGTAAGTTTTCAAATTGTTTAGAAGAAAATAGTTCTGGATAACTTTCTCCAACTGCTTTAATTTGTGTTAAAACATCATTTTGGTTAGCTAAAACTTGATTTGTTTCTTGAATTGAACCACCTTGACGTAATGTAACAAGCTCTGTAAATACTTTTTCCTCATGTTTAGCATATGATTTAGCTACTTTTAACATTTCAGAAATTGTATCATATCTTTTCACTAAAATAATATCAATATTTTTTTTAGATTCTTCTATTGAAACTTGATATCTATTTAGCTGGTTGCTTTGGTTAATAAACCAAAGAGCTATTAATACTACTATAACTATTACTATAATTCCAATTGTCATTTTCTTTCTCCTTTATTGGTTATTCTTGTATTTGAAATATTTTTTTGTAAAGTTTCTTATATAATCTACAGCCATTTCTAAGTTTTTTTGTACTCTTCTACCATAGATAATTGTTTAATCTGATCAAATGATGTAGGCGGCATAAATAGGAAATACTTTGTGTTAAGTGAAATATATAACCTATCATTATTAACGAACATACTTACGGCATTTTGTGATATATTATTATCAAACCATTCTAAAACCCTAGGACTTAAAAATTTTCTCGCTGATAGTTCATCTGTACAATAGATATTATAATTCTCATTATGGTTTATATCTTCAGTATCTATTTTCACTTCACCCTGCAATAATTTTGGATAATTGTGCTGTACCTCTCTTTTTAAGAAGAAAGATTTTTTAGTCGGTACTACTCTTATATAACCATTTAAATTACTTGCTACACGTAATGAGAAGACTTGCCCATCAAAGTCAGTAACATCTACCGTGTATGTTTCAGTCGAAGAACCCACTGTTCTTGTTCTAGTCTCTTGGTGATAAGAGTGTAAATTACATACTGTTAAATCACTAGCATCATTAAAAAGCTAATAAACAAAATTGATTATATTTTTTTGAATTAGGTGTAGAAAAATTTTAGTATATCTATTGGATATCCACCATGATAATTTAAAGATGCATTTGGAAAAATTTCTTTAAGTACTGGATCTAAAAAATCTTCTGTAAAAATTTCTTCATTAGTACGTTGTTTACCATTAAATAATTGCTTTCTTTTTTTCGATTGAGGGAGATAAACAAAAAAATAGAGTAAAGCTACAGCTATAGCTCCATATACTTTAAATTGTACAATAATAAAAATTGCAAAAAAAGCGACTATAGGTAGTGCTCTCTTCCAAAACAAATTATTACTCATCTGATTACGTAATAAGTTTAACCTATCTTGATACTCTTTCGTATTTTCTATAGCTCTTATTCTCTCTATCTCACGGTCAAAAATCTCTATTATTATCCATAAGATTCACTCCTTATTAATTCCTATAACTATTGTACAAAAAAATAAAAAAATTGATTATCAAGCAAAAACCGAAAACAATACCAAAAAAATAACAAATATTATTACAAATAAATTCTATCACTAATATATCAACATTTATACCATTAACTTCAACTTACTTCCAAGTTTAAAAAAATAAAAAAAGAACAAGCGTATAATTTTCACTTGTTCTTTTTTTCGTCTTACTTATTTATCCAAAAATTTCTGAAACTCTTATTTTTTTAATTTTGGCACTACATTTTCTAAAAAAACCACGGGTTTTTGTTTTTGCCATCTAAAAATTTAGTGGTGATGGATGAACTATTGGAAAAATATAGTGGACCATACTCTTCATAATGAAATACTGTTTCAGTTAAATTAGATTTTTTTATTTTCTTTCAGATAATAATCTTGAGCATATTTCCCTACTAAAAATAATTAGTTCAATGTTAGGCATTAATTTCAATATTTTTTCGTGCCATTTTGGAGCGAAATTTTTTCTTGGAGGTAAATCTCCACTTTTACCTTTTCCAGGATAATAGAAATCCATTGGAACTACACCTATTAAACCTGATTTATAAAAAATATCATCATCAATCCCCATCCACTCTCTTAGTTTAACACCACTTTTATCATTAAAGAATATTCTACTTTCCTGAGCTTTTATTCCCGGTGCTTGACCAATAATTAATATTTTTGCTGTGCTAGGTGCTGAGAAAAGAGGCTCTATACCTTCATCCGTATATTTTTTATTGTCACTATCTGACATTATCTCTTTTTTTAATAGTTCTAATTTTTTATCCAAATTAATCACTCCTATTTATTAATTTATTCACTTCTTAGGAAACCAAGGAAAAACTCTATTTACCCTACTACAATATTTAATATATTCTTCTCCAAAAGTATCTAATAACCACTTTTTCTTCAGTTAGTTTCAATAAAACTGTCATATATATCCAAAAATAATATCGGAAGTATCAGTAACCATAGATTTGCTTCTATTAGTAATGATCCTGTTAAAAACAAAGTAAAAAAAGCTGAGTATACAGGATTTCTTACTATAGAATAGGCCCCAGTCGTTAAAAGCTTATTATTTTTTATTGCTTTTACCATTTTCTGAGATACTACTGCATTTAGCCATAAAACTATACCTAAAGCAATACATACAGCTCCGGTTAATACCATAAAACCTTTTAGCTCATATACTTTTCCAGAGTTCAAAAAACCTTTTTCAGATATATATATTGATAGTATTGTTATTATTAAACAGCTAATTACATACACTGGACCAATCCCTAATACAGACATTTTTTTCATTTTTATTCTCCCTAAGACAACCTAAAGCTATCTATCTTACTTTCTAGTTAACTCGACTACCGCTTCTACAGCTGCTGTACCTGGGAACATATCAACTGGTTGAATACGTCTAATTTTATATTTTCTAGTAAGCACTTTTAAGTCACGTGCCAATGTTGATGGATTACAACTCACATAAACAATTTTCTTAGCATCAACATTTAATAAGTTTTTCGCTAAATGTCCTAATCCTACACGAGGTGGATCTACTATAGCAACATCAAAATTAATTCCTTTTTTCTTCCAACGAGGTACAATTTTATTAGCGTCTCCTGCTACATATGTACAATTAGTTAGATTATTCAATTTAACATTATCATTGGCATCTTTGATTGCATCTGAAACTATATCTACACCATAAACTTCTTTACATTTAGAGCTTACATATTGCCCAATAGTCCCTACTCCACAAAATGCATCAAGAACAACATCTGTTTCTTTTAAATTAGCAAACTCTACTACTTTATCATATAATTTTTTCGTAGCTAATGGATTAAGTTGGAAGAATGATTTTGCTGATAACTCATATTTAATATCACCAATTTTCTCAACAATATAATCTGCTCCATATAGAGTAATATTCTCACTTCCCATTACTAAATGATCATTATCATTTGTAACATTTAAAATAATACTTTTAACTATACGCTCACGTTTAATTTCATTAACAACTTTATCTAGATTTTTAATTTTATCAGTATTAGCTACAAAAGTTAACTGTACATCACCATTGTAAAAAGATGTACGTGTAGCAATATATTTCACCCCATAATTCTTTTTATTAGTTGAAATAGCAACCTTATATTTACCTAAACATTTTTTAGCTAATGCAGTGATTTTATTACCATTTTCGTGTAGAGCTATATCTTCATTAATTTCAACTAATTCATTAGTTCCTTCTTTATATAAACCTGCAATTACTCTACCATTTCTCACAGCTAATGGAAATTGGTTTTTATTACGATAGTGTTCTGTTGTTGGACTTGCTAAAGTTTTTAAAACTAATTTGTCTGGTTTAGGTATTCTATAATATTTATCAAATGCATCTAATAGTATATTACGTTTATACTCTAACTGTTTCTCATAACTTACATGGGCTAAACCATATGCTCCCACTTTCACTAAATTCTTTTTTGATTTCAACTCTATGTGGACTAGGTTCTTTAACTTTAACTAATTTTCCAATAATATATTTTGGAGTCTCTTCAACAATTTCACATACTATTACCTCATCAGGTAATGCACCTTTTACAAAGGTAATTTTCTTTTTATAATATCCTATTCCTTCACCATTAATTCCAATTTTTTTAATGGTAAGTAATACATTTAGTTTTTTTCCACCGTTTTTCTTTTTCATTTTATCCTCATTCATAAAGATAAGCTGAGTAAAAGCATATTGCCCCCACTTCAGCTCATCCACTTCTTTATTTTATTGTTTTAATTTCGTTATCTAATTCTTCTACTAATGCGATCAATCTATCAATTTGAGTAATATCCACTTTTTCAGGTTCGATATTTTCTAATTCGCTCGCAAAATCCTCAAATTTAGTTTTTAATTCATCTAAAATATTATTAGGCATTTAGTATTCTCCTTTTTTTGTTCTCTATTCCATTATAATATAAATCTATAAAAAAATTCAACTCATAATGATAATTTCTTTTATTTTTTTTAAGTTCTTAATGTTTTCTTAAGCATAAATTTAAATTTATTTATTGTTTTTTTCATTACAATTTTATGTAAATATTATCAATAGACTTTTTTTATTCTTTTTAAGGTACTATTAAGCTAGGAGTGTTATATTATGACTTATATAAATTTAAATGCAAGTGTATATTTAACAAATATTTTTTTAATTATATACCCAACTTATTTAGTGATATTCGTGTAGATATCGATATACTACTAACTTTATGTCTAATAATTAATACATTATTAGCTTTTTTTCTATAGTATTTTTAGAATATCAAACTACACATTCATCTTGGGCCTGGATTTTTAGTTTTATTTTTTTAATTCCTTATCTAGGTTTTTGTTCTTTACCTTATGTTTGGAAGACCTATTTATAGGGAAAAAAATCTTCCCACTTTCCAAATTGGAAAAAAATAGAGTATCAACAGAGCTTACTTAAGCGTAAGACTCCATACGAAATTTTAAAAAGAAGAACATACCATTTATAAATATAGAAATCTAATAGAATTAAACTATGAAACTGACCAAGCTTTCCTTTCAAAAAAATAATAAAATTAAAAATTATTACAGATGGAAAAAGAAAAATTTAAGCTTTTATTTGAAGATATAAAAAAATGCTAAGCAATATATTCACATTCAATACTATATTTTGAAAAAAAGATGGTATTGGTAAACAGTTATTTAGTCTACTAGAACAAAAAAATTAAAAAGAAGGTGTCCAAGTATACATTCTTTATGATGATATAGGTTCTAGAAAACTTAGTATATCTTCACTTAAAAATTTAACTGATAATAATGCAAAAAAATTAAAAAGTTTCTTCAAATCAAGATTCCCATTAATTAACTTCCGTATGAATTATAGAAATCATAGAAAAATTAGTTATTATCGATGGAGATATAGGTTATACAGGTGGTTTTAATGTTGGAGACGAATACCTAGGTTTAGATAAAAAATTTGGTTATTGGAGAGATACTCATCTTCGTATTGAAGGTGAAGCTGTAGGATCTTTAGAATATCGTTTCATCGATGATTGGAATTCACAGTCATCTAAGCAAACTGAACAATTAAAACTAAAATCCGAACATGTATCTACTCCAGTTGACAATTACTTACCTATTCAAATGGTAGCTAGCGGACCAGATAATAAACTTCAAAAGATTAAGTATGGTTATTTGCACATGATATCACGTGCAAAAAAATATATTTACATCCAATCTCCTTACTTTCATACCTGATGAAAGTGTAATGGATGCATTAAAGATGGCTATTCTATCTGGAATTGATGTTCGTATCATGGTTCCAAATAAACCTGACCATATCTTCGTATATTGGGCAACATATTCTTTTTATAGGTGAGCTGGCACAATATGGTGCACAAACTTATATTTATGATAATGGGTTTATTCATACAAAAAAATGATTATTATAGATGATGAAGTAACTAGTTTAGGTAGTGCTAACTTTGATTATAGAAGTTTTAAGCTGAAATTTTTGAATTAAATGCTTTTATATATGATACAAAAAAACAACTGCAGAATTTAGACAGATTTTTCCTAAAAAGATATTGAAAAAAATCTACTTTAGTTTCATATTCTAAGTATCAAGAACGTAGCTTATTAATCAAAAATAAAAAGAAGCCTTTTGCACGCCTGATATCACCTATTCTATAGTTGTTTTATGTTAAAAAAATATGTTATATTTATACATAGTTAAAATTAGGAGGAATTCTCACAATGAAAAAAAGTTTAAAAAAAGCTATTTTACCTGTAGCTCTAAGTATTTCAGTTATAGGTTTAGCAGGATGTTCATCTGGAGGAACTAAATATATTTCTAGTAAAGCTGGTGATGTAACAGAAAAAAAGACATCGTTGAAAGCATTGGTGCAAATCAACTTTCTAAAGCAGCAACAAGTATGATGATTCAAAAAGTTCTTTTAGATAAATATAAAAATAAAATCAATGAAAAGGTTATTGATGAACAACTTAATAAGGCCCAAGAACAATACGGTGGAAAAGATAAATTCGAACAAATATTAAAACAAAAAGGATTCACACTAGATCAATACAAAGACGGACTTAAAGTAAAAGCAGCTCAAACAATTATGATTAATGAGTATGCTGGAATTACTGAAGATAAATTAAAAGAAAGCTACGAAAAAAATAAACATCAATACCACCTTGCTCACATACTAATCAGCGTGAAAAGTAGTTCTAATCCTAATGGATTAAGTGATGAAGAAGCTAAGAAAAAAGCTGAAGAAGTTCTTAAAAAAATTAAAGATGGTGGAGACTTCGCTACTTTAGCAAAAGAATACTCTAATGACACAGGTAATGCCTCTAATGGTGGAGATTTAGGTTGGTCTTCAAAAGAAGATAACTCATATGTTTCTGAATTCAATAATGCTGCCTATGCATTAAATAAAGATCAAGTATCAGATGTTGTTAAAACTCCATTTGGTTACCACATTATTAAAGTATTAGATACTAAAGATTCTTCATACGATGAATTAAAAACTTCTCTTGAAGAAAAAGCTGCTGAACAAGCTGTAAAAAATGATAGTACAATAGTAAGTAAAGCACTTAAAAATTATTTGAAGAATATAATGTTAAATCTGATAATAGTGATGTAGAAGCGTATATTAAATCTATGCTTGAAGGATCTTCTTCAAACTAATAGCCTATTAAAGATACCATTCCAAATTGGAGTGGTATTTTTTTTATAAAAAAAGGAAGAAGATAAAAAATCTTCTTCCTTTTTAATTAGTATCGTCTCTTGCACGTAAAATTTTTATCGCATTTTTTATTCTATCTTTAGTTGGTGGATTTATGTCATTTAACTCATACTCATAGCCCAATTCTTTATATTTGAATTTAGCCATATCATGATATGGTAATACTTCCACTCTTTCTACACCATTTAAAGTATCAATAAAATCACGAAGTTTTTGTAGATAATAATCGTCATCTGTCCACTTAGGAACTAATACGTGTCTTATCCACATTTTTTTGCTCCATTATCGCTTAAAAAAATCTTGCAAATTGTAGAATATTTTTTTATTTGTTCTTTTTTTGTAAGTTTAATGTGTTGCTCATCGTCAATATGTTTTAAATCCATTAAGAATAAATCTGTTAATGAGATTAGTTCTAGAATTTTTTCGTTCATAGTAGGAGTATTCACATAGAAACCTCCACACGTGTCAACACAAGTATTAATATCTAGTGCTTTTAATTGTCTAAATAATTCAAGAACAAAATCTAATTGTAGAAGAGATTCTCCCCCACTTACTGTAACTCCTCCACCTTCGCTGGCTTCAAAGAAATTTCTATACTTAACTATTTCATTAGTTAATTGACTTACTGTAACGACTTTAGCATCAGGATTATTCATCTTCCAAGTATCAGGATTGTGACAATATTTGCATCTTAACATACACCCTTGAAAGAAAACTACATATCTTATTCCTGGTCCATCTACGTTACCAAATGATTCTACAGAGTGAACATTTGCAGTTAGTTCATTTGTATCCTCAACAGGTGCTAAATTAGATAGTTTCATAATTTGCCCCCTCCTTTACTGTTTTCTATATACTTATTATAACGTATTCTATAACTTTGTGTAAATACTTTTACAATATTTTACAATAAAAAAGTGGGGGCTAAGAGCCCCCTCTTTTTTGTTTAATTATTATATTACATGAATTGGTGCATTGTACGGCTTAATACGTCACGTTGTTGTTCTGGAGTTAAACTGATTAGACGTACTGCGTATCCTGATACACGAATTGTGAAGTTTGGATAATCTTCTGGAGATTCGATAACTTTAAGTAAAGTTTCTTTGTTAAATACGTTAGTATTTAAGTGGTATCCACCTTGTTTGAAGTATCCATCCATCATTGCTGTTAAGTTTTTGATTTGGTCTTGTTTAGTTTTACCTAATGAGCTTGGTGTGAATGCTGCAGTTAAGCTGATTCCATCACGGCTGTATTCGTATGGTAATTTAGCAACTGAGCTTAAGCAAGCTAATGCTCCACTTTGGTCACGTCCGTTCATTGGGTTAGCACCTGGAGAGAATGGTTCTCCTGCGCGACGTCCATCTGGAGTGTTACCAGTTTTCTTACCGTATACTACGTTAGAAGTAATAGTTAAGATAGAAGTTGTAGTTTCATCTGCACGGTAAGTTTCATGTTTTTTAAGTTTAGTCATGAACTCTTTTAGTAACTCAACAGCGATTTCGTCTGCGCGGTCATCGTTGTTACCAAATGTTGGGAATTCACCTTCAATTTTGTAGTCTACTGCTAATCCAGTTTCATCTTCGATTGGTGTAACTTTAGCATATTTAATAGCTGATAAGCTGTCTACTGCTACTGAGAATCCAGCGATACCTGTTGCCATGAATCTTCTTACTTTAGTGTCGTGTAATGCCATTTCTAAGCTTTCGTAAGAGTATTTATCGTGCATGTAGTGGATTACGTTTAATGTATTGATGTATAGTTTACATAACCATTCCATGAATACATCGAATTTAGCCCATACTTCATCGTAGTTTAATACGCCACGGATTGGCTCAGTTTTTGGTCCAACTTGAACACCTGATAATTCATCGCGTCCACCGTTGATTGTGTATAGTAAAGCTTTAGCTAAGTTAGCACGAGCTCCGAAGAATTGCATATCTTTACCAGTAGTCATACCACTTACACAACAAGCGATAGATTTGTCACAAGTTCCTAAGAAGTCTGCTAATAATTCATCACTTTCGTATTGGATAGCACTGTGGTTGATTGAAGATTCTGAACAGTAATCTTTGAATCCTGTTGGTAATTTAGTAGACCAAAGGATAGTTAAGTTTGGCTCTGGAGAGTTACCCATGTTGTCTAATGTGTGGATGAAACGGAAGTCAGTTTTTGTAACTAATGATCTTTCTGCATCTAACATTTCACCAACGATTAATGTAGCCCAGATTGGGTCTCCTGAGAATAATTGGTTGTAGTCTGGAGTACGAGCGAATTTAACGCAACGTAATTTTAATACTAAGTGGTCAATTAATTCTTGAGCTTCAGACTCAGTAATTGTTCCATCTTGTAAATCTCTTTCGATATAAATATCTAAGAATGTAGCAATGTTACCGATAGACATCGCAGCACCGTTTTGTTGTTTGATAGCTGCTAAGTATCCGAAGTATAACCATTGTACAGCTTCTTTAGCGTTTGTAGCTGGTTCTGAAATGTCGAATCCGTAGATTTTAGCCATTTCTTTTAATTCACCTAAAGCACGGATTTGTTCGCTAACTTCTTCACGATCACGAATAACGTGTTCAGTCATAACTCCGTCAGCTCCGATTTTAGCTAAATCTTCTTTTTTCCAAGCGATAAGTTGATCTACCCCGTATAAAGCTACACGACGGTAGTCACCGATGATACGTCCACGTCCGTATGCATCAGGAAGTCCAGTGATAACACCAGATTTTCTTACTAAACGCATTTCTGGAGTATATGCATCGAATACACCTTGGTTGTGAGTTTTACGGTAGTCAGTGAAGATTTTAATAACTTCTTCATCAACTTCATATCCGTATGCTTTACAGCTGTTTACAGCCATGTTAATACCACCAAAAGTCATTAAAGCACGTTTTAATGGTTTGTCAGTTTGTAAACCAACGATTTGTTCTAAATCTTTTTCGATGTATCCTGGTCCGTGAGAAAGAATAGTAGATGGGATACTAGTATCCATGTCTAGTGTTCCACCAGCTAAACGTTCTTGACGCATTAAATCATTGAATTTTTCTACTAAAATTTTAGTAGCTTCTGTAGGACCTTCTAAGAAAGATGCGTCTCCTCTATATTCTGTATAGTTAGATTTGATAAAATCTACTAAATCTACTTCTTTTTGCCATTTACCACCAACGAATGCTTTTTTTTCTGCAACTGTTGTCATATATATGTCACTCCTTAAAATTTATAATTATATTGTGATAAATAAATTTAATAATTAAACTATTTGTTACACTTTTTAGTTTACAATAAGCTCTTTTATAAGACAATATGATTTCGGTTGTAAATGTGTACATTTTGTGAACTTAAGTACTAGTACAGCTCATTATTTTTTTGAAATTTTTTTCACTTAAATATAGTAAAATATTAATAATAACATTTGAAATTCTAATGTAATCTTAATGAAACCTTAAAGAAAAACGTCTTCTTTAGACTTTTTATTTTTTTAGGTGTTTTAATTAATTTATAAAAACTGTTATTATACTGTTACTACAACACATGAAAAAAATTGACCATATTTTTTTAGAGGTTTTTATTAACAAAAAAATAGAATAAAAAAACGGCTCTAATTGATAATGTTTTTTTCATTTAGAAACCGTTTTTTTATTATTTATTCAAAAAAATACTTAATAAATATCCATATCCTTCTTTTTCTAGATCTTCTTTTTTAATAAATTTTAAGGCTGCACTATTTATACAGTATCTTAAACCACCTAATTCTAATGGGCCATCTTCAAAGACATGACCAAGGTGAGCATCTCCAACTCTACTTCGTACTTCTATCCTTTCCATAAGATGAGAAGTATCTTTATAATATTTTGTTACATCTTTTTCTATTGGTTTAGAAAAACTTGGCCAACCACAACTAGAATTAAACTTATCTTTCGAAGAAAATAAAGGTTCTCCTGAAGTAATATCTACATATATACCTTCTTCAAAACTATTCCAGTATTCTCCAGTATATGGACTTTCTGTCGCATCTTCCATTGTTACAGCATATTCTATTGGAGATAATTCTTTCTTTAATGTTTCAACATCTTTTCTTTTATATAAAGTCTTTATTAATTTTATTAGAATCCATATTTTATTCTCCTTATTACTCTGCTAAATAATTTTTAACTCTTTCTATCGACTCTTTTCCATTCTTAATACCTAAATCATAAACATGTTGTAATTTATCAGTATCTTTTTCTAGTCGTTTTATTGTTATTTCTTCATCTGGTCTGATTACTAAAACTTTACCTTGTTTTTCCAATTCCACTATTCTTTCAACAGTATCATTATAATCTTGATATCTATTTTCTAACTTTTCAATAAGCTTTTGGATATTTACCATAGGCTACTTTAAATTGAACACCCGTTGATTTTTTCTTTCTATAATCTATAGGTCTTGTCAAAATTACTATTATTTTATCATAATTCTGTTTTTCAAAATAATCTACTGGTATACTGTTTGCTATTCCCCCATCTAGATATTTCTTACCATTAATTTCAATTATTTCTGATATAAATGGTAGTGCAGACGTAGCTCTTAATGTTTCCATTTGTTTAAAAGCATCTTCTATTTTGATAAACTCTGCTTCCCCTGTTTCAATATTAGTAACTGTCGCAAAAAAGTTTATATCCGATTGTTTAAAAGTTTTATTGTCAAATACATCTAACTGAAATGGAAGTTTATAATAAGTAAAATCTTTATTTATAAGGTTTCCTGTTCTCATTAAACTTTTTATACTCATATATCTATTATCATTAATATATCTTAAATTATAGCGAAGTGCACGCTTAGGTTGTTTAGAAACATAGTTAATCCCAAAAAGAGTTCCTGCTGAGACACCAACTATGTCCGTAACTTTTATATTATTTTCCATAAATACATCTAGTACACCAGCGGTGAACATCCCTCTCATAGCTCCACCTTCTAAAACTAATCCTACTCTCATAAAAATTCCTCCTACTTTTATAAATTGTTTTTATTATATCACTTTTTTTATTTTAAGAATAAATAATTTTACTTTTTATAAATAAGCATGATAGTATATTTTAACAAATAAAGTTCAAATATAATTAAATTTTTGAGGTGTGTATGAATATATTACTTATCGGTGGGAATGGTTTTGTTGGAAAAGAACTAATTAAGCAAGCTACAAATAAAAGTTTAAATATTAGTTATTTATCTAGAAATAAAATTGTGGATATAGATTTTAAAAATATCCATTGGATACAAGGTGACATATTTTCAATTGGCAACATTAATATAGAAGAAAAATTCGATGTCGCAATTCATTTAGTTGGAACGATGAAAAATAAACGCCTTTATAAAAAGCTTAATACAGATAGTGTGGCTAAGTCTTTTGCAACTATGTTCTAAGTATAATATAAAGAAACTAGTATACTTCTCCGCAAAAGGAGGTTTTGCTGATTATTACAATAGTAAAAAAGAAGGTGAGAAAATCGTTGAACAAGCTAACATAAACTACTTAATAGTTCGTCCGGGACTTATGTACGGAACGAACAGGTTATCATCTTACTTTAATGTAATTCCTATTAAACTATTCGCCACATTAGGAATAAACTTCTTTAGAAATGTTTATCCACTTCCTGTAAGTAAAGTTACAAATAGTGTTATTGATACTATTATAAATAAACCTTCAGTTAAGTATCTAGATTTAAAAAGAAATTAAATAGTAGTTTTAAACTCCAAGATAAACCTTGAGTTCTTTTATTTTATGACAATGTGACATTTGTCATATTGTGTAATGACATGTTCTACTGAAATTATATTTTTTTACTTTGCTATAATTAAATCATCAAACAAGAGGTGATAAAAATGGAACCAAAAAAAGTTATAGAGATTAAAAAAATATTAATAAACAAATAAATAAAAAAAGAATTTTTAAATAACATTTCATTCGATATTTTCGAAGGAGATTGTGTAGCTCTTATAGGACCAAATGGGGCTGGTAAAACAACATTAATGAATTGCCTTTTAGGTAATAAATTTGTAGATTCAGGAAGTATTAAAATAAATAATTTACAACCAACAAATAATAAATTAAAAAAATCAGTTAATGTTCTTCCACAAGAAAATGTTGTTCCTCAAAAAAACTTAAAGTTAAAGAATTAATTGATTTTGTGAAAAAACTATATAAAGATCATTTATCTGATGAAGAAATTGATAATCTATTAAGATTCGATAACAAACTAAAAGAAACTTTTGCCTCTAAACTTTCAGGTGGGCAAAGAAGACTTCTTTCTTTCGTACTGTCATTAATAGGAAAACCAAGTATTCTATTTCTAGATGAACCAACTGCTGGAATGGATACTTCAACACGTATTAGATTTTGGGAAATAGTAAATACGTTAAAAAATGATGGCTTAACAATTATCTACTCTTCTCACTATATTGAAGAAGTAGAACATACTGCAGATAGAATATTAGTTCTTAATAAAGGTGAACTAATTCGTGATACTACTCCACACGCTATGAGAGCAGAAGAAGTAGAAAAATTCTTCACTTTACCTATTAAATTCTTAGAAGTTATTGAAAACAATCCAGAAATTTACAACTTAGAAATAAAACGAGATAGTTTCAACTTCTTAACTAAAAAAACTGATTTAATTTGGAATACTTTACAAAAATCAGGATGTACTTTAAATGATTTAGAAATTCAAAACAGAACACTACTTGATAGTATATTTAATACTACTAAAGAACAATAAGGAGACAAGACAATGAGCAATATAGGTACACTTTTAAAAATGGAATTTATTTTTACTAAAAGAAATTTATCAAACTTTATTATGGGATTAGGTTTCCCAGTAATCTTCTTTGTATTATTTTCAGGAATGCAACAATTTGATGATCCTGCTGTTCAAACTAGAGTTGTCAAAGATATGTTAATTTCAATGACTGCATTCAGTAGTATAAGCTTTGCATTTTTCTCTCTACCTGTTTCTATTAGAGAAGATGAAAACAACAACTATCTACACTTAATTAACAATTCACCTATTAAGTTATCTGAATACTATATAGCACGTTTTATTCGTATTATCTTTCACTTTTATAGTATCTGTTATTGTAGTGTTCATCGTTGGACATTTTCTAAGAGATGTTAATATGAGTGCACGTGAATGGATTATGGCAGGAGTATTAATGGTTCTTGGTAGTATTACTTTCTTAGGAATGGGATTATTATTAAGTCTAATTCAATCAGTTGAAAAATTAAGTCTATTAGCAAATATTTTATATTTAGGATTAGCTATGTTAGGTGGATTATGGTGGCCAACTTACCTATTCCCAGAATGGTTACAAAACTATTTCTAAAGTAACTCCAACATATAACCTATTAGAATTTGTAAATAAATATCTTAAAGATGGAGTTTTCTCTTTCACTTCATTTGGAGTTTTACTTGCTTATAGTTTTGGATTTATTATCCTTACTTTAGTAATTAAACGTAAAACAGAAACTAAATAAGCTAAAGGTGTGTGATTACATTATTCACACACCTTTACTTTTGTGATATCATATAAAATATACCTTTAAATAAAGGAGACGAACATGAACAAAGTATTAATAAATAAAATTAAATCTAACTATATGTTTTTTTATATCACTAGTATTTTTTTGTTTTTTTCCACTAGTATATATTGTTAATGGTAGTTATCCAATTTATATATTGCCTCTAACTATAATGGCGATTGTTTCATATATTTCTATTCTATTTACTGAAAATAAGTATATTATTTTTTTATAGAATGGTTTTATTTGGTATTCTATATTGCATTTATGGCACTGTATATTAATCCAACGAATATGTTATTTTCTTTTTTTATCTAAGTAATCTATTAGTTTGGAGATTTCACGATGACTACACTACATACAGATTTATAAGTTTCTTTATCGTTATTAACGCTATTATGATTCATATTTCTTTAACATCTCTATATTTAGGTGATAAAGTAATTATGTTTTGTTTCTACTTCCTATGTCTTATTACGTACTTTTTACAAAAACGTGGTTATGAGAGAAACAAGCTAAAAAATGAACGTAACAAATATAACGAACATATTAATGTCTTACTAGCTGAAAATGAACGTAATAGAATTGGTCAAGATCTTCATGACAGTATTGGACATACTTTTGTTATGTTAAAGCTTAAGGCTGAGCTTGCAGAGAAATATTTACAAAAAAATAATATAGAAGCAGCAAAAAAAGAACTTAGTGAAATTAGTAAAATTAGTAAGGAATCTATGGACAACACCCGTGCAATAGTTAATAAACTTAAACACCGTACTGTTGAAGAAGAAATTAAAATTATTCAAGATATTATGATAATGAGTGATATTCAACTAAATCTTAATAACAATTTTGTTACTAAACCTATTGGGCTTCAAGAATGGACTATTACGATGATTTTAAAGGAATTAACAAATAATATTATTAAACACAGTAAAGCTAATAAATGTGATATAATATTAGATGAGAGTAATAATAACTACACTATTACCGCTAAAGACAATGGTTGCGGTTTTGAGATACTAACAGGAAGTGAATTAGCTTCAATTAGGGAAAGAATAAAGGTAGTAGATGGAAAAATAGAAATACTTTCTAAAAAAGAACCTACTATTATTAGAGTAACAATTAGTAAAGACATCTAATGGAGGTATTTATGAGATTATTAATCGCAGAAGATCAAAGTATGCTACGTGATGCTATGGCTACACTACTTCTTATGGAAGATACAATTGATGAGGTATTACAAGCTAAAAATGGAAAAGAAGCAATGGATATATTGGTGGACTCTAGTATTGATGTAGCTATACTAGATATAGAAATGCCTGAAGCTACAGGTTTAGATGTACTAGAATTTATCCGTAATAAAGGTATAAGCTGTAAAGTAATTATAGTTACAACATTTAAAAGAGCTGGTTACTTTGAACGTGCTATTAAAAATAATGTTGATGCATATGTTCTTAAAGACCGCTCTATCGACGAATTAATGAAAACAATAAATAATGTTTTAGCAGGAAATAAAGAATATTCACCGGAACTTATGGAAAATATTTTTACTAATCATAATCCCCTATCAAATCAAGAAAAAATTTTATTAGCAAAAGTTAAAGAAGGTCTGTCTAATAAAGAAATCTCTTCAGAACTATATTTATCTGAAGGAACAATAAGAAATTATATTTCTAATATACTAACAAAACTTAATTGTAAAAATAGAACAGAAGCTGTAAAAAAGGCAACTGAGGAAGGATGGATTTAAAATGGAAAAGAATAAACTACCCCTAAGATTCACCAGAATAGCGCTTATGATAACTCTGACTTTTTGGGCTCTCATGCTTGCACTCGGCCCTTTTATTTTATTCATAGCACCTATCGTTTTTATATACATAATGCCGACTATATTAATTATGGTTATTTCTTATGAGAAAAGATATGAAGATAACAATGTCATAATAATGATATTGTTAACACTCTTTTCATATATTGGTTTTGGAGGAATAACAATTTCTATGGCACCCGATTTGGCCGAGATAATTTATATATTATTTATTCCTCAAACTATCTGTTTAACACTTGCTTGTTTAACATTTAAAAAAATAGAAAAAAACAGTTAGTAAAATTAAAAAAATAAATGAGAGGAGTTTTATAATGAAAAACAACACTTTACCTCTAGTTTTAACAAGAATATCTCTAGGGATAACTTTACTATATATAGGCGCACTATTTATTTTATTCACACCATCTAGCTCAGATCCTAGTGAAGGGGATGGAATAGGTATGATGATCGCATTCCTATTCCCCGCATTTAGTTACATTAGTAATTGCTACTATATTAAATATTATTATTTCAATTGAACGCGCCATAAACCGACCACTAATAATTATAACACTTATTATATATATTGCATCTGGAGTACTGGGCACTATTTTTATTCCTATTTTTGGTGAGCTGACTATCCCAGCAATTACGATTCAAGTTATCTTATTATTAATTGCTTGCATAACCTTTAAATAGCGTCTTATTTTATAAAAGAAAAAATATATTATTTCGTAAAAATAATATTCAGGAGGAATTTAACATGGAAAAGAATAAACAATCTCTACAACTAGCTAGAACAGCTCTTACAATAACTTTATTTATTTGGTTTCTACTTTTAACAATTCTTACTATTATCTTAGCCTATCAATTGTCTATCTTTTCTTTATACTTAATCCCAACTATATTAAATATTATCATTTCTTTCAAAAAAACTCAACAAAAAGAGCATGATATTGGTAACAATATTTTCATATATTATTTTTTTGGAGGAAAAAGCGATTTCTATGGAACCCGATTCGGCCTATATATATTATATATTATTTATTCCACAAACTATCTTTTTAATACTTGCTTGTTTAACATTTAAAAAGACAGAACAAAAATAACTAATATAGTTACAAATAAGAATGAAAGGAGTTTTAAAATGGAAAAGAATAAACTATCTCTACAGTTATCTAGAACAGCCCTTACAATAACTTTATTAATTTGGGTTCACGCTTTAACTATCTACTGTGTTTATACGTATTTTCTACTGCCTATCTTTTTTTATACATAGTACCAACTATATTTAATATTATCATTGCTTATGAAAAGAATCATAAAAAAAGTAATTCCTTAGCAGGGATTTTGGCAACACTTTTTTTCATATATTGGTTTTGGAGTGATATCAATTTCTATGTCTCCTTCGTATCTAGCCGATATAATTTATATATTATTTATTCCGCAAACTACCTTTTTAACACTTGCTTGTTTAACATTTAAAAAGACAGAGCAAAAAAATAACTAATATAGTTTAACATTATAAATTAGGAGGTGTTTTTAATATGAAAAAAATAATAATGTATCTCTAATACTATCCAGAATATCACTCGCAATAACATCAATTTACGTATTCTTTATTTTATATTTAATTATTTCAACAACTTATAGAGTAAATCATGGAGAAAAGAGATCTTCAAGTTGGATTTGGTATGATGTTTGGATTTTCTACTACCTCATTTAATTGCATTAGTAATTACAACAATACTTAATATAATTATTTCTTTAAAAAAATAGCCATACCTACCCATTAATTATTACCACATTTATTCTATATATTGTAACTGCATTTTTAGGGAGCTGCTTTTTGTTCCTTTTCATATTAATAGTGGTTATTATTCAAATTATTTTTGTTATTAATAGCATGCATAAAATTTGAAAAAAATACTAATATTAACATAAACAGCATGAATAACATGAACTACATGAATAATATGGACAGCATGAACAACACAAACAGTAAAAAAATATGAATAACATAAATTACCTTAATGATGCAAAGAGTATAAATAATAATATCAATACAGGACAAATAATAAATCCCTGATTATTTAGAAAACACGCAAAATAGAAAATTTATTAAAAAAATAATAATCTAGCTAAAGTTTCTTTAATAATTAGTATTCTTTGGGCTTTATATTTAATAACAACTACTTTGTTATCACTAAATGAAAATTTTTTTATTACAACCCATTTTATTTTATTAGTTTTATAATTGCCATACTTCTAAATGCTTTAGTTATCAAGAAAGATGGCAATAATCTGATATTTAAAGTTATTGTTAATATTGTTGTTGCCTTTATTTTTTTATTTAAGTTATTCCCATGGTTCTTAGCGATATTTGTAATAGTGCTCGCACTTACAGTTGTTGTAAATATTTATATAAACAAACCCTTATCTTATGAAGCTGGTATTATTATAACTATATTTTCTAGCTTATTATATTTTATAACTTCAGTACTATTTGGAGCTATAGGAGATATACCTTACCTTTCTATTGTTCCATTAGTTTCTACAGCAGTACTAGCATTATCATTATTATCGAAAATAATAAACAAAAAGGAATGGCTTATTATCCATTCCTTTTTACTTATTTACAAGTTTATAACTTATATCAATTAACTGTGTTAAATAATTTAAGTCCATATTATTATCAATGACAACACTAATCCAATGTTTTTTACTCATATGGTATGAAGGAAATATATTTCTTTCGTTAATAATCTTAGGGATTTGGTCAGTATTATGTTTTAGATTAATAATTTTTAACTTTTGATTCTATTGAACTTTCTTTATTTAATTTATTATACTCTACGTCGAGTATTAAAGCATACCATTTATTTCTTTATCTGTCACAAAAGGCTTTTTATATTTGGATTACTTCTAAAAGGTTTTAACCATAGTGCTGCTATACTTTTTCTTAATATACTTTATAATTTCATTATAAATAGCCTCTGTATTATCAGATAGTTCTAAAAATCTCTTTTATTATTAATTCCACTTCATTACGAACATTTGTAACTATCTCTCCTACTGCACTATCTACACTAAACAATGGATATATTTCATTAAAATTATTATCGTAAACTTCAATCTCAAAAGTTTCTTCTACAACTCTAATTTCAACTCTAAACTCATTATTTAATATACTTTTATTGAGAATTAATCCTTTATTACCTCTCAAAAAGTCACATTTAGTTAATTGATTTTCAGTCAAGTTATATTTTTTTCTATATTTACTATTTTTCATTTTATTAGAATCTTAATCTATCGTGCGGTTCTTGCCATTTATCAACACTTGGACCTCCAGGCACTATTCCTCTACCGCGTGATAAATAGTAACCAGCTTTTATTGCTTCAAAATCAGTTGTATCACCAAAACCAGGAGTTTGATATAAATCTTTTAGGTAATTAAATATGTTTGGATAGTCTTCTATTCTTTTTTTATTAGCTCCATACATTCCATAATATACAACATCAAAACGTATCATAGTCGTATAAAATCTAATATCTGTTTCAGTAATAGAGTTTCCATTAATATATCGTTGATTCAATAAGCGTTCTTCTACTTCATCTAATGCATCAAAAAATCTATTAAATGCTAAATCATATTCATCTTGAGTTTTAGCAAATCCCATTCTATATACTCCATCATTAACTGCAATAGCCAATTTCTCATTCCATTCATCTATTTGTTTTGCTAAAGATTCTGGATATAAATCTATTGCACCTTCTTTATGAAGCGGCTTAAATACAGTAGCAAATTCATGAAGTATTTCTGCTGATTCTTTTCTTACTATTTTTTCTGTTTTTAAATCTACTAATGCAGGTACAGAATATGGTCCTTCATAATTAGGTTCGCTATAATTGTAAACTGATTTTAGTGTTGGTTTTTTTAATATTGGATCAACACCATCTGGATCTAGTGAGAATTGAAAACCATCTACACCTCGACGGTAGTCTAGTGTCCCTAAACTAATTACTTTATCTAGACCTAATAATTTTCTAGCTATTACTGCACGATGAGCATATGGACAAAGTGCTGTCCATAATAATCTATATCTATCTTTTTCAATAGGTTGTTCTTCTGTATTAAATGGTTTATTAAAATAAGTCATATTGGTTTCTCCTTAATTAATTTGTTTTCTAGATTTATCAAAAATTTCCATAACCGCTAAACTATGTTCCTTTTGTTTTTGCATAAAATCAAAATCTTTATTATTAATTACATCAATAAATTTCTTAAACTCCGAATACATTCTATGTTTATGTATATTTTTATTAACTTTCATTTCTACTTCATTATTTTTAATAATATAGTTTGGTACTTCATTTAGAGTACCTATTACTTTTTATAAGACCCTTTATCACCTTGAATATTAGCATAACTATTATTATAGGTGTCTTTAGCTGCTATACATACTACTTTAAATTCATCATATTCTAATATTAAAATTCCTGAAGTATCTACTTCTCTAACTATATTTGGATAATACTCACTATTTTTTGGAGCTCCAAATAATCCTACTACAAAGTGAATATTGTAAATATTAAGGTCTCCTAATACTCCTCCACCTTGATTTTTATCAAAGACTGGTGCAATAATACCTTTTTTAAAAGCTTCATAACGTGAAGATAATTGTGAAAAATTACATTCAACTAACCTAATATTACCTATTTCAGAAAGATTTTCTTTTATTTCTAAGTAATTAGGAAGATATTGGTTAGTTATAGCCTCTATTAGAATAAGATTTTTACTTTCTGCTAATTGAAATAATTCAACAGTTTCATGGTAATCCAACGTAAATGGTTTTTCACAAATTACGTTTTTTCCAGCTTCTAGTGCTTTTTTAGCAACTGAATAATGTAAGTTATTAGGAACAGCTACGTAAATCGTATCTATACTAGGACTACTTAAACATTCATCTAAGTCTGTAAATATTTCTTTAATATTATACATACTTTGTAAGTTCTTTAAATTCTCTATATTTCTCGCAACTATTGCTTCTAATTTTATTTCTGGGAGCTCATGTGTAAAAGATAAGAAATCTTTGACAATCATTCCTGCGCCAACTATACCTAAGTTCATTAATTTCACTCCTTTACCTTTAAAACTACTTTAATTATATATTGATAATTAGCAATTATCAAATTTCCAATATAAAAACGAGATTCATCATGAACCTCGTTTTACTTTTTATTATTTTGCTTTTTTTCTTGATTTAACAACTCCAACTAAAATAGGAATTAAGCTAATTAAGATAATAGCTATTACTACTACTGAGAAGTTATTTTTAACAAATTCTATGTTCCCAAAGAAATATCCAACAGAAACAAAAAGTGTACACCAACAAAGTCCTCCGAAGAAGTCAATAGTTCTAAACTTTCTGTACTCCATTTTTCCTGCTCCAACTATAAATGGAACAATAGTACGGATGATTGGGAAGAATCTAGCTAAGAAAATAGATTTTCCACCATGTTTAGCAACAAAGTTCTCTGCATCTTGAATATTCTCATCTGAAACAAGTTTTTTAAACCATGGTTTACTCTTTAGATATTCTGAAAAGTTTCTACCGATAAAATAGTTACAGTTATCACCAATAACAGCTGCAGCTATACATAATAGTAATAGTGCAAATATATTATTTCCTGTTGCTGCCCATAATGCCCCACTAGCAAATAATAGTGAATCACCTGGTAGGAATGGCATAAATACCACACCTGTTTCTATAAAGATTATTAAAAATATTATTCCATACATCCACCACGGACCATGTTGAATCATCAGTTCGCCTAGATGTTTATCTATGTGCAATACAAAATCAATTAAAAATTTTACTGTCTCCAAAATTTCCCTCCTGATATTAAGTGTAATTTAGATTATAACATAGCTTATATACCTTGTCTAATAATTCTAATATCATATCATATCATAATTTTATTATTCTTTAATAAATTTTTTCATTTCTGCAATATATTCTTTATTACTATTATGTTTTCTAAGATGATTTAAAACTCCTATTGTTGGCTCGCTAACATCTTCCAATTTACGTCTAGTCTGCCATAGTATTTTAACTTCATCTGGTGATAATAGTAAATCCTCTTTTCTTGTAGAACTTTTTAGGAAGTCAATAGCTGGAAACACTCTTCTAGAAGCTAATTCTGGTGAAAGAACTATTTCCATATTTCCAGTTCCTTTGAATTCTTCAAAAATTAAATCATCCATTCTCGAACCAGTGTTTATTAGTGCTGTTGCAATAATAGTTAGACTTCCTCCACCTTCAACGTTACGTGCTGCACCAAAAAATGCCTTTGGTTTATGAAGACTTGAAGGATCTACTCCACCACTTAGCACCTTGCCACTACTAGGTTCTACAATATTATAGGCACGTGCAAGACGAGTTATACTATCCATTAGAATTATAACATCTTGTCCTAATTCTACACGACGTTTTGCATGTTCAATAACTAACTCCGCTACTTTAATATGGTTTTCAGAAGTTTCATCAAAAGTAGAGCTTACTACATCTGCACCTTTTACAGATCTTTCCATATCTGTAACTTCTTCTGGTCTCTCATCAATCAATAAGATAATTAATTTTTTATCTGGATAGTTTTTTCTAATTGAATTTGCTATATCTTTTAATAGCGTAGTCTTACCAACTTTAGGAGGTGCCACAATTAATCCACGTTGTCCAAATCCTATTGGTGCTACTAAATCAACAAATCTTCCTGATAAATTTTCTTTTATAGTTTCTAATACTATTTTTTTATCTGGATATATTGGAGTTAATGCCTGAAAATGTGATCTTCCTTTTGCTACTTCTGCATCTACTCCATTAACTAAATCAACCTGAAGTATCCCTGCATAACGTTCCCCTTCTCTAGGTTTTCTAACTTTTTCCACTTACTTCGTCACCTTTTTTTAGTTCAAAACGACGAATTTGAGAAGCCGAAATGTAAATATCAGTCTCACCTTTTTTATAGTCAACCGTTCTTAAAAAACCAAATCCATTCTCTGGGTGAATATCGTCTAGTATGCCAGTTGCGTAATAGTGATCTTCACTTTTTGATTGTTTCTCTAAAAATAGCTAAAACTAATTCTTTTTTTGTTTAAAGTATAATAACGAGGTACTCCTAATTCTTTTGCAAGGATAGTCAGTTCCTTAGTAGTTTTACTTTTATACATCTCTTCAAAATTTTGATTACTCATTAAATTTCCTCTTTCTTACATTATACTAGGGGTAAATTATCTAAATTCACCCCTATCTTATAATTATTTATCTTTTACTTAAAACTATAACTGCTAGTAATATAAATGCTGCACCTAATATATCAAATATACCAAATGTTGATCCTAATAGTAAGAATGAAAACACTATTGCAGCAATAGGCTCAAGACAACCGATAATACTTCCTTTAACTGCCCCAATTAATCTTACTCCTTCAAGGTATAAGCTAAATGAAGCGATAGTTCCTATCAGTATTATTCCACTAATACATAAAAAGTCAATATAACTAAATCCTTGTGGTACATAATAGCTACCTGTTCCAAAATATATTACAATACCCGAGATTAATAGCCCCCAGGCAATAGTTGGCATAACTCCATATTTTGCGGTTAGGTGAAGAGAAGATATATTATAACTTGCTAAACCTATCGCAGAAAGGATTCCCCAAAACAATCCTACTGAAGAAATATTTAATTTACTAAAATCTAAGTGCGTTGCCATTAGTACAACACCAAATAGTGCTGCAGTAATAGCAATTACTTCTCTAGGTAGTGGTGCTCTTTTATTAACTATACAATAAAATGCCATTATCATTACAGGACCTGTGAATTGAATTACTGTTGCCATTCCAGCATTTGTGTACTTAATTGCTAAAAAATATGTTCCTTGACATACTAATAAACCAAAAAATGAAAAATTAATAAGTCTTATTATATCTTTTTTATTTTTAAAAACTCTAAATAAATCTGTTTTATCTTTAAAGAATAGCAATGTTATTAAAATTAATCCTGCATAAAACATCCTTGTAGATATTACCCACATTGAATTAATTTTTGAAACATTTAGTAGATATTCACCTAATACACCTGATATTCCCCAGCATGTTGCACCTGAAATAGTGAGTAAGGCCCCTTTTTGCACTGTAGATAACTTCATATTATTCACCTTAATGATCAAATAATCTTAATCTAGATTTCACTATTTCATTTGATCTTTCTACCACTTTATTATAAGTCTGTCCTTTAGATAAAAGAATACTAGTAAACAATGTAATCATATTATTTTGTGAAATCATCATATTACCACATGTGTAGAACTTCGCATTTAAATCATTATTTATGTACCCAAATGGCGAGTACCAGAATCCATATCCTATATCATTCTTATCCTCAAAGAAATCATGCGCAACATCTTCAGGATAACCCTTAATTAATGGAATTGGATATAATAGGCTTAAAGCTTTTATCGCTTGTTCTTTATTTTCTATTTTTGATTGTAATACCGAGTAAAGATCTAATTTTTTACCCATCAAAACAGTGTCTTCACTAACTTTGAAACTAGTATCATAGTGTTTTTCAAAGTTATCTTTATACTCGTTAATTATTTCTTCCTCATCGCACATAATCGAGAAATCATCATCAAATAAATTCTCTTGTTTTAAATATAAATACGCATTTAAATTTTTCTTCTTGATAATCTAATGAGATTAGTGGATTAGTACTTAAGAACAAACTCTTCTTGGATTCAAACGCAATAAAAATACCTATTTTTTTATAAATAAATATCTAGTTAAAGCGGCTAGGGATATATTATTTTTCTAATAATACCAAGTTCTTTCTTGATAATACTATTCTCTTCAATTCATCTTTTTTTCTATTTGTAACAAATGCAGATCTAATATCTTCTTGCCAAAGCTCTGGATAAATATCTCTTACAACAGAAATATGTGGTTCGTTTAGTTTTTTTCTTTATAATTTTTCAAGTTCTTCTAAGAATTGAATTCTCTCATGCCATAAAGAAGTAAAAATCTTTTTCTTCTTTCATATTGAAGAATAAAGTAAAGTAAACTTCTTCTTCCTTAAATACAGCTAGTATCCCAGGTATCACAAAAGTTGTATCACTAAAATCTACCCATTCTTGACTATTCTTGTTTTTCCCATCTGATACACCGCCGTAAATACCAAAATATTCTTCATCATGTTCATCTATATCAAGAAATGTAACTTGCGTTTTTAATTCCTCAAAACCAGAAAGAACACTACTATTATCAAAACTAGTTAGAAAATCATTTGAATCAAGTAACCAAGTTGATTCGTACCCAATACCAATAATAGCATGCTTTGTATCAGGTGTCCTTATTATAAATCTTTCTCCCCTTTTAGAAGAAAATAGACTTATAAATTGTGATTCATTAAAAGTTTTCTTCACCTTGAATTTTACTACAAGTTTGTCATCAAGAACTATATCACTGAAATTATAATCTATAATCCTCTGATAATCATTCATAACAATCTACTCCTCTGCCTGATTATTTGTGTTATTTAATGCTTCTTCTCTTTCCTTTTTCTAAACGAAGTTTTTGCTTCAAGTTGTTTTTTTGTCTTTGTTTAATTAATCTATTTACTTCCTCTTCTGATTTATAACTTGCTTCTTTATCAGTGAAAATAATTAAATTTTTTTATGTTGATTTAAGACTGATAAAATAGTTTTATTTTCTTCATTATCATTTTCAAAAAGTTCTGCAATATACTTTCTCTTATCCGAACCCACAGCTACAACAAATAGGTTTCTTGCAGACATTAGATTTTCATACCCTATACTTACTAGTTTATTACTATTTATTTCCATACCTGAACTTTGAAGTTGGTTCTTTTCATCATCCGAAAATTCTACAAGGTGGACATTTTTATTATCTTCATCTACATAACGATAGTCTAATATTCCACCATCTGATCCTAAAACTACTATTGCAACATCAATAGGATTATCTTCTAGTACTTCTTTATACTCTTGAAGTTCGTCTACCCATTTATCACTATCTTTGCATTCCGGATAAAAAACATTTTTTAAATCTATATCTAATTTTTTTAGTAGTTCACGACGAGCAAATCGGTATAAACCAAAGTTCTCTTCAATATCGATATCAGCAAATTCTCTTTGACCTAATATTATTACATGTTTATAACGATATTTCCCCATCTTACAATCATCTATCATTCTATTTGTAAACTGAGTATTTATTATATGTTCTGGTAAAGATATCACTGCACCATCCTCTAAATTTTTTTCTCAAATTCATCATACATTCTATTTAGTACAGCTGTTTCACTATTACACACTATATATTTCACTCTTTCACCTCCGAGCAAACTTCTTACATTTTTATATATTATATCACATTTAGCAGTTGCTAACAACGTTAACCACCTTTAACAACTACCATTAGCACTCTACTTTAATTAACTTAGATAGTGTATACGAATATATATAAGTTTGAACATTTTCTACACAATAATATTGTTCTACCGCTTCTTTATATATTCGTAGCTGTTCTTTATGTCTTTCAATCAAAATACTTTCACCAGCACCTACTGATACATTATCTGTCTTATAGTCGATTATCATATATTCTTTTTCATTAAGAATTACTAATAAGTCTACTACCCCTTGCAATATTACTTCTTTTTCACTAATACTTTCTTTATATAGCTGTTGTGCTTGTTTAGAAATAGTAAAAGCAACCTCTGTTTCACAATTCTTTGCTGTTCTTACTGTCTCTATTAATTCATTATTTATAAAGTTATAAATTTTTACTTTATCATCTGAATTATTTATTAAGTTATATTCTTCTTCAGTTAGTATTCTTTGTTCTTTTTATATTAATTAAAAATACTATCTTTTTTTTACTAAACTCTCCAAATAGTTATCTATATCATTTATTTCTTTATTTTTTTCTAATGTCGTTTATTATTCTTTCAAACAACTTATGAACAACATTTCCTCGTAAGATTGCCTTACTAGTAGATGTTGATTTAGCTAGATTAGATAATTCCAAATATCCTTTTTTTATCCTCTTTATTTTTTTATAAATTCATCTTGTTTATTTATTTTTTTCAAAAGCACTATATGATGTTTTAGCAGGGAAGAATTTATTATTGGATTTAGCTCCTTCAATAATTTGTTCCCTCTTTTTAAAAGCTTTTATTACTAAATTCACTATAAAAACTCTTTTTAAATAATCTTCATAGTTATTTTTTTCATCACCTGATCCTACGATTTCTCCACTAACTTCTGGAATATATTGTTCGAAACTTGCTCCATGCTCGCTTGTATATTGGTAATTATCTTCACTATAATCATTTAATACTACATTAAGAATTTTTTCAAAATCACCTTCTTCAAACAATGCTTTTGAAACATTATTCCCCATAGCTTCTTCTTTGTTTAATTCGATACCTTCAGGACTGACTAAATAAAGAACTTTTTCTGCACGAGTTAGGGCAACATATAGATTGCGGACTTCTTCTTCTCTTTCTTTAATACGAATTAAATTACTATTTAATTTATATAAATTATTAAAATAACTATTTTCAATAGTTGAAATATTATACTTTTTACATAAATTATCTATATCGATACTTAATCCAAATTCCTCAGTAAACAGTACTTCGCCACTATAACCCCTTTTTACTAAATGAAGTATCCAAATCAGAAACAAAGACGTATTTATACTCTAATCCTTTAGAAATATGGATGGTAGATAGAGTTACACTATTATTAGGTACTTTTTTTCTTAGTTTCAAATACTTCTTCATCTTTAATATTTTTTTCAAATGATTAACAAAAACTACTTAGTTTATTATCTAGCTTTTTGATAATCTATAACTAAATCTCTAAAGTTCTCATAATAATCTACTTCTTCATCACTTACACTTATTGTAACTAGATAATTAATAAAAATCAATGTCTTTAGAGATTTTTTTCTAATAAATCTATCAATGAATTATTTAGACTAAAAATTCAACCATTTATTAAAGATGTTTAATGTCTTTTTTTGTCTTTTTCGGTAGCACTATTTTTTTATTTTTTTCAAATAGATTTTTTTCCATCTTTAAGAGATAATTCTAACAATTCGTCATTACTATAATCAAAAAAATTTCACTGTGTAATAATGCTATCAAACTAGCTTCTCTATTAGTATTATCTAAAAAAAGTTAAATAAGTTGAAAAAGTAAATTAAAACATATAGATGTAGTAAATCCTACTTTTTCTTTAAAGAATAGTGGTATATTATATTTTTGAGAAAAATATTTTTTTATACTCTATCATCTTAGTGCTGTTTCTTACTAAAACTGCATAATCACTATATTTATTTCCTTCTTCAATACCTTTTAGAATTTCACTAGCTATATTTTCTATTGATTGTACTCTATAAAGTTTTTTATCATCTTGCTCCACCCCAGTAAAAATAACTAACTTTCCCATTAATTAGTCTTGTAGGTATTACATTATTATTTTTTTCTTAACTGTAGGATAATATAGAGCACTTTCTTCATCATAACTTATACCAGCGTTTTTATCTGCCATTAATCTATTAAAGACATAGTTACTACTCTTTAAAATATTTTCATGACTTCTAAAGTTTTCTTTTAATAGAATACAGATACCAACACCTTCATATTCTAAACTATAGTCTTTATTTATATCATAGTTTTCAATAAATAGTTTTTTTATAACTATTATATTTTTTTCTTCAAAAAGATCTGGATTAGATCCTCTAAAACCATAAATAGCTTGCTTTACATCTCCAACTCTAAAGAAGTTTACATTATCACCTTTTTATTATATTAAGAATATACTCTTGTAAATTATTATTATCTTGATATTCATCAACGTATATTTCAAGGAAATAATCTCTATAGTAATTTGCCGCTTCAGTAGGTTCTAATTTTTCCTTCTTTCTTATGAACTAAGGCTTTAATTGCAAGGTGGTTTAAGTCTGAGAAGTCTAAAAAGTTATTAGCTCTTTTTCTTAATAAATTGTTCATGTATGCTTATTAAAACAGTTCTAAAATTATTAGAGAAATCATACGTATGTTTTGCTATTTGAAAAAAATAGATAGATAGTTGTTAAGTGTGATAAAAAGCATTATTTAGATCTTCTGCATTAAAAAAACATTCCCCTCTGCATCTAACTCTCTTTCCAAAAATTCTTATTAATTCATCAATTTCTTCAATTTTTTTCAAGTTTACTACCTAAAAAGACTTTGTGTCTCATCCTTAAAAAAATTTCTTTTACTTATTTTTTTCTTTCTTTGTATCTGAAAGTACACTGTTAGAAATAAGTTTATCAATATTATATTCTTTATAACCATCTATAAAACTTCTAACATTTTTTTAGCATAGTTTACAGCAAGAGTAATTTCTTCTTTAGTAGTTAATGATCCTAATTTCTCATATTGTTCTATTAGTTCATAATCTACTAAATTAAATTGCTGTAAAGTACTATCTAGATTTCCTAGAAATCTTTGTCTAAATACTCTTCAAAATTAGGTATAGTTAGAAGTTTATAATATACATCAATTATAGATGACACAATGTTATTTTTATCCCCTAGTATTGTAAATAGCGAGTCAGTAATATTTTTTTATCTTCTTTTTGCATATTGCTCAAGTACTTCATTAATTGCATCTACTAAAAGATTTTTTTGCTATTTGGTAGGACACTGAAATTAGGGAGATAAATATTTATATTCCCCATCAATCTTTTTCCTCAACTAAATAATAAAAATTTCTTTAAGACACTTAAACAGAAACTATCAATAGTAGTTACCAAAGCATTATTCATTAGCATTCTCTGTTTTCTTAAAAATAGTCTATCTTCTTCTAATTCAGTCGCTAATAATCTTTCAGTAATCTTATTTTCTATACGTACTAACATATTTTTTGCAGCAGCTGTTGTAAATGTCAGTACTAACATTTTATCTATATCCCATCTATCACATGCGACTTTCCTTGCTATTCTTTCTGATAAAACTTCTGTTTTACCACTTCCAGCTGCTGCAGCTACTAAGATGTCAGCACCTGTTATTGAAATAGCCTGCCATTGAGGTGGTGTTGGTGGATATTCTCTATTTTTAGCAAAGCTATCAATTTTTTCAATTTTAATCATAAATTTATCCTCTTAATTAAAAATTATCACTTACTATTTTAACACATATTCGGTACTAACGTATATACTTTACTACTTTAATTCACCTTTACGCTTATTCTAATAAAATTAAACATTTTTTGTTTAAAAACTAAGTTTATTGAAATTTATTGACTTACTAAAATAACCCCTATATAATTAATGAAGATTTAATAAAATTTTACTAAAGGTGAAAACATGAAATATAAATATTTGACACTAGCTCCGATAGCTATGGCGGGAGCTTTACTGAGACAAAATAAAAAAATTAAAGTTACAAAACATACTTTACCATTTAAAAGCTTGCCTATCGACTTTAATAATTATAAAATTGCCCATGTCAGTGATATCCACTGTGATAAAGTTGGTTATAGTGATTTATCGTTTTTAAATAAATTAAGAAAATTCGACCCAGATATAATTGTTATAACAGGCGATATTTTAGATAGTTATAAAAACGATATGGATGTTGCCTATAACGCTCTATGTCAACTTAGTTCTATTGCTACTTGTTACTTTGTTACAGGAAATCACGAACTACGTTTAGATAAAGAGAGAGAAGAATTAAAGTTAATGCTAGAAAAACTAAATATTACATATCTAAGTAATAATAACATTACATTAAGCATTGGAGATTCTGAAGTTAATCTAGTTGGAGTTGAAGATTATAATTATTTTAAGTTTAAAGATAATTTGTATCATAGAGAAAACTTTAAAAATATGCTTAATGAATTATTCTCAAATAATAAGTTTAATATTTTATTATCACATCGCCCTGAAAAATTTAATCTTTATGTTGAAGAAAAATATGATTTAGTATTTTCTGGACATGCGCACGGTGGTCAATGGCAAATCCCATTTATTGGTGGTATCTTTTCTCCAACTCAAGGTTTCTTTCCTGAATTTTATAAAGGCATCCATAAGAAAGATAATACTACCTTAGTAATCTCTCAAGGACTAGGAAATAGTTCTTTCCCACTTAGAATAAATAATTTAAGAGAATTAATTTTAGTTACATTAAAAAAAGAAGATTAGAGAAAAATCTCTAGTCTTCTTTTTGGTTATCTTTTAATTTATTTTGCGCATCTTCGATGCTTGATAACTTAACTCTTCTCTTACGCCTCAGTGAGAACTAGGAATTTATTCGTCCTTTTGTCCTCTAAATTCAAGTTCTTGTTGCATACGTAATCCGTAAAGTTCTTTGCGCATCTTCGATGCTTAACAACTTAACGGCTTACGCAAAGTATAACTTCTCGAATTTTTCGATTTTTTCTTCGAATCCTTTTAATGCTAATTCAATAGCTTCTGGTTTAGACATATCTACACCAGCATTTTTTAATACATTAATTGGATAGTCTGAATTTCCTTTTGATAAAAATTCGTCAATATAAACTTGTGCATTTTTACTATCTTCTAATATCAATCTAGATAGTGCTTGAGCTGCTGAATATCCAGTTGCATATTGATATACATAGTAGTTATAGTAGAAGTGAGGTACTCTTGACCATTCATATTTTATTTCTTCATCGTAAGTAAATACATCACCATAATATTTTTTAACTAAATTGAAATACTCAGTATTTAAGAAATCAGAAGTGATTGCCCCACCATTTTGTAAGTGTTGGTTAATAATATGTTCAAATTCAGCAAATTGTGTTTGGCGGTATACTGTACCAACAAATCCGTGAAGCGCTTCATTAAGAACTCTTAACATTCCTTCTTTATTTCCTTCTTTTTCAAATTTGCTGTATAGATATTCTGTTAATAATGCTTCATTACAAGTTGATGCTACTTCAGCCACAAAGATTGAATAATCTCCATATACATATGGTTGATTTTTTCTAGTGTAGAATGAATGCATTGAGTGACCTAATTCATGGATTAATGTATACACGTCATTAAGTGTTCCATCAAAGTTTAATAAGATAAATGGTTTTGTAGTATATCCTCCCCATGAATATGCACCAGAACGTTTACCTTTATTTGGATAAATATCAATCCAACGTTCAGTAAATGCTTTTCTCATATTATTTACATAATCTTCACCCATTGGTTTAACCGCTTCTAATACGATATCTCTTGCTTCTTCAAAAGTAAATTTAATAGGTTCTCCATCAATCATAGATACTGATCTATCATATAATCTGAAATCATCGAATCCTTTTACTTTTTTATGTAATTCATAATATTTGTGTAATGCTGGAATTTACTATTGACAGTTTCAACTAAATTATCATAAACTTCTTCAGGGATTAAGTTACTTGATAATGCATGATTTCTAGTAGAAGAATAGTTATGAGTATCTGCATAGTATTTTTTTAGTTTTTAAATTTCCACCTAATGTAGAAGCTAAAGTATTAATATGTTTTTTTCAAAATATTTATAAAGCGAGAAGAAAGTATTTTTTTCTTAATTCTCTATCTGGACTTTCCATAAATGTTCCATATGTTCCGTGAGTTAAAAACATGTTTATTACCATCTTTATCTTCAACATCATCAAAAATCAACATCTGTGTTATTTAATGCTGCGAATGTTTCATCACTTGCGCTTAATGCTTCACTAGCCATAGCAATTAATTTCTCCTGCTCTGGATCTAATGTATGCGGACGTTTTTTTATTAATTTTTTTCAATATCAAATTTATAAACTTTTTAATTCATCAAGTTCTTCTATATATCCATTTAATACTTCTTCATCGACTGATAAAAGTTCCGGTACTAAAAAACGACCATTCAGCTCCAAATTTAGAAGCTAGGCTTCCAGTTTTAGCATAAATTTCTTTGTTTTTTTACTGTCGGTACTATCTTGGTCATTTCTAAAGAAGGCATAAATATATAATTCTTCTAATTTAATTCCCCATTTTTCACTAACTTTAAAAACTTCTAATAGTTCTTTTTGCTCCTTTAGTTACTTTACCTTTTATAATTTTTTTAATTTCTGGAAGAAATTCCTCTACTTCTTTAAATTGTTTCCAAAAAAATCTTCTTCAGTTGGAAAAAAATAGATTCTATATCCCATGTATTTTTCAACTTTTTGGTCTTTTTCTTAGTAATTCTGCCATGTAATTTCTCCTTTTTTTACAAAAAAATTAATCTTTACATACAATTATATCACACGTTCACATAATTTTCATATGTAATTTTATTGAAAAATATCAATAAATTTTCTGAAAATATAATGTTTCCTGACTAAAAAAAGAATGAAGTGCTTATTCACCTCATTCTTATTTAGATTTAATTTATTTTCTTATTACCATATGATCATAGTTTTCATGACCTATAAAAAAACTTCACATTCTTTTTTTAAAAATTAAAACTTTTATACAGTTTTTCGTGCTCTATAATTTGATTGAGCTACATTTAAACTTAATAATGGATAACTGCTCTTAGTAAAGTCTTCCAATAATTTATTACCTACACCTTTTTCTCTACTTTCAGAAAAATACATATAGTGTATCTAAATAATACTCTCCTCTAACATCTCATCATAATCAAATATAATACTATTGTCACTTAGCCCAAATTTGCTTCTAGCATTATTAAACCAGAAATCTTTCATTTCATCTAAATTATCATAATGATAGCTAAATGAAAAAAACCTAGAATCTCTCCATTTTTCTTCGTAAACTGTACAGTATTTATGACTAAATCTATCTTCTTCCGACTCAAATATATACGTTAATATATCATAGAATATTTCTTTCGATACTTCATTTAGTATATCCAATTCTAAGGACTCTATAAATTCTCCTAAAGCCTTCTAATACTTTTTTTTATCGTCTTTAGTTGCTTTTCTTAACATGTTTCCTCCATTATAACTTAACCTTAATACTCTTTATTTCTAGCTTAGTACCATTTATTATTCTGTTTTTATAAGAAATACTTGCAGGTGAGTCGTAATTCCAAATACTCTCAAACCATTCTAAAAATTTATCAATATCGAATTCTATTTTTTTATTAATTCAACATATACATTTTCTATTTTTCTGAAATCATTGCTAAAGGACTTGGTGTTTTTAGATATACGAGTTACTAAACCATAAGTAGTATTAATTATATTCGCCATACCTGAAGCACCATTATTAACTACTATATTTTTACCATTATTATAAACAACTGGTAAACATGTATGTGTTGTTGCCAATATATCTATATTATTTTTTTCTCAAACCATGAATCCAAATCTTTTTGTCGTGCTTTATTTTGTAAATTATCGTGTGAACATTCCCATCCTGACATACTTTTTTTCATCACCATGAGTTATAGCTATATTTTTTTGTCAAAATATCTTACAACTAGTGTTTTTCTTGATTTTATATCTTCTAAAAATATCGATATTCTTCACATTTTCTTTCATCATCTTGTGAATAATATTTGATCTATCTACAACACCACTATCTACATCTTCAGGATAATTACATCCACATCCTAGTAAATTGTCTTTACTAATTAATTCATATTCAACATTACCTAATAGTTTTATAGAGTTTCCTTCAGAATTTTTTTCAATAGATAAAAAGTCTTCTTCTTTCACATCAAACCAGTGCATATCTCCATTAAAGATGATCTGTGCATTTTCACTTTTTGCTAATTCATTTATTTTTATTTAAAGCAAATGAATTTCCATATAGTCCACCTACAATATAAAGTACATCGGATTTTGCATCAACTATATTTTTTTAGTCCAATTTTTTTATTTAATATATATGCTAATGAACAATTTCTACCTTTTCCCATTTCGTCACCTATCCAAATAAATAAAGAGTAAAGTTAAATAACTTCACTCTTTATTATAATACATTTATTTCTTTTTGCGAACAATCCTGGAATTACATAACCTAACGTACATAAGATTAATCCATATAAGTTAACTCCAAGTAATAATGCACTCTTTCCTGTTCCAATTGTCCAACTTGACGGAATCCAGTTTACAGTTAGGAATACTCCTAAAATAATACCTATCCAGAAACTTAAGTGGAATCCTATTTTTGTTGGTGTTACTAAGCCATGTAATAAGAATATTGGAGCTAATCCTATTACCATTGTACCACTAATAGTTGTAGCTTTCAGTATATCAGTTCCCATAATCATTGGTAAATTACCAATAAATGCAAATGCAACCATAAATAAAAATCGCTACTAGCTTTGGATTATTCAGAGGACGTCCTGACATTTCTGGAAGATCTTTTCCCGGTTAATTTACCTAAACTTGCAAATGTTGAATCTAATGTAGAACCTGCTGCTGATATCATTACTACTATCATCGCAAAAGTATCCCGCTACTCCTAAAGTTTTACCTAGTGCAGCTGGAACGTTGCTGCTTACAGGCATTCAATTAATTTTGCATGAATACCGATAAAACTAAATACTAAAATAGAAATAAATCCTAAAATTCCTGAAATGAAGAATGCTTTTAGCATTGTTTTTTTCGCTAGCAATAAATCCTCTATCTGTTAATACTGGATCGTGGAATGGATAACTAAATAATTGTAGTATTGTTACTAGTAACATATCTACCCCAGCATCCATTGCCCAGCTTCCTGATGTCACGAAATCACTAATACTATGTTGTGGTAATATTAGCGCTACTACCCAACTTACAAAGAAGATGAAAATAATTGCTTGAATTACGTCAGTAACAATTGAACTTCGTAATCCTCCTAATACTGTATATCCTAATGTGATTAATGTAAATACAATAGCTGCAATAATAAATGCTTTACTTCCTGATTTACCGTAGTACCCACCTACAACTGATGTATTACTCCATACTTCATTAAATAGACGTATTAAAATCGCTGCTGAGAAAGCAACTGAAGCTGCTTTACCATAATTAGAAGTTAAGAAACTTACTAATCCTTTAGCTTGATATTTTCTTCTTAATCTATAGATTGCTAATCCACAGATAGGAATACATAACCAATATGTAGCATATGCTAAGCCACCAACAAATCCGTATTGAACTCCTAAGTTAGCAGCATTAGTAACTGATTTAGCAAAAAATCCAGCTTATAAAAAAATACTTAACATAAGCATCATTTCTGTTGGCTTTTTCACCTTTGTTACTATCTCCTCTGAAGAACCCTGCTTCTGTAACTTTTTAGGGGATAATAGGAACATAATTATTCCATAAACTACTAGGAATCCCCAAAAATAAATATCCTGTCATTCCTTCCATTTTCTATATATCTCCTTTTTATTCTACTTCACCTACATTAGCATATCTTGCGAATGATGGTTCATAATTTCTTACTTTGTATCCTAATTCTGTTAATATAACAGCTACATAAGATGCACGAACTCCAGTTGTACAATATGTAATTTGTAATTTATTTTTATCTAAACCTTTATCTTCAAAGTATTTTTCCAACTCTTCTCTAGATTTAATAAAACCATCTTTATCAACTAATGAGTTAAATGGAATAGATATTGCAGTAGGAATATGTCCAGCTTTGTTTTCTCCGTAAATAACACGGCCATTATATTCGACTTCTAGTCTCGTATCAATAATTTGTACATTCTCATTACCTACTAATGTTAATAATTCATCAGTGAAAATAGCATTACTGTTATTTTCTCCTTCAACTCTAACTACATCACTAACATCAATTCTATCTTCTGATGGATTATATTTTTTATTAAATCCTAATGATTCAACTTGTTTAAAACCGCCATCAATAATTTTAACATTATCAAAGCCTGCGTAATTAAATGTATAAAGAATACGTCCTTCATCCCCGAATCCTTGATCTGGCATAGTAAATCCATAGACTAATACTTCTGAATCTTCTTTAACCCCTAACTTAGAAAAAATTTGTTGATAGTTTTCTTTAGAAAGTAATTTCCCTAATTCTTCTCCTCCAAATTCCCCTAGTAAACTTATATCAGTCCAATCAACAACCGTAGCTTTATCATACATTAAAGCTCCTTCTTCTAACATACCCCCACGAGCATCAATTACTACAAGATTGTCGTTTTCTCTATTAGATAATAAGTATTCTGCATCAACTAATTGTTTAAAATTAAATTGTGTCATAAAATACTCCTTTCACGAAATAATTAATATACTAATTATTATATCATATATTATTTAAAAAAGTATAATTTTATCTTTTAATATAAGTGAACTTGTATATTCAGGTGTAATAATACACATTAGAATTAAATAAAAATATTATATTTTCTATTTAAATCGTAAAGAATACTATTTACACAACATAAAAATACATGCTATAATAAATCGAAATGATTTTGAAATAGAAAAATATAGGAGTATATATTATGGATAAAAAGAAAAAAAATTTACTTGTTATACCATCCACACTACTAGTTCTTTCAGCTGTATGTTATGGTGGTTATGAATATTCTAAAAAAGATAACAATTCATCAAACAGCTTAGTACAGAATGTAAAAGAAGTAAAAAAAATAGCTTATGCTGAAAAAGAAAGTACTATAGTGGTTACTGCAATCACTGAAGACAGCTACGCTACTCTTCACGGAGACCATAGTCATTTTGAAAAAGGTTTAGTACCATATAATGCAAAATTCATAGATTCATTAGTTTATAAAAATGATAATTATACTTTAAAAGATGAAGATATACAATATGAAGTAGCTCAAGGGTACATAATAAAAATAGATGGAAAATTCTATTATTATCCTAAAAAAGGAGTAACACAATCAAATATAGTTGATGAAAAAACTGCAAAAGAAATAACTGCTCATGCACATCATCATGCACATTCTTCATCTTCAAATTCAAATTCAAGTAGCTCACATGAAGATAACTATACTTTTAACCCTAGTGATATCGTTAGTGAAACTGCTGATGGATATGTTGTTCGTCATGGCGATCACTACCATTACATCAAAAAAAGTTCTCTATCTTCTTCGCAACTATCACAGGCGAAACAATCTGGAGTAAATTATTCATTATCTCATTCAACAGCTGGAATTTCTTCTCCAACTAGTGATGGATATATATTTAGAGGAGCTCAAGATATTATAGGTAGCAATAGTTTTGGTTTTATCGTTCAACATGGGAGTCATCAACACATTATCCCATATTCACAACTACGTGGTACAAAATGGGAATATTTACTAAATAATCATAGTACTTCACATGCAACAACTCAAACTAGTCCAAATAACAATGATAATTATAAATTTGATCCAAAAGATATTGTAAGTGAAGATAAATATGGATATACAGTAAGACATAATGACCATTATCACTATATCCCTAAACCAAATAATGGTTCGATTACTACTCCACTTCCAAGCACACCAAAACCTGCAGTTCCTACAGTAGATAATAACAGTGATGGAAATAACAACACAATAAAACCTAGTGTTTTATCATTTGCTGGAATTCAGTTTAAAAACTAGTGATGGATTTATCCTATCAGATGAAACTAAAAACTACCCCTACTTCAACAGGGCTACTTGCTTCACATGATGGTCACGAACACTTTATTTTCTATAAACAACTAATTAATTCTAAATGGGAAAAATTAATTCCTGAGAAATATTTAGATAAAGCAAAAGAAGAGTATAATTCATTGGAAAAAGAAGTAAATGAAAAAATCAATTATCTTTCTGAGAAAAATAAAATTGATAAAACTAAATTTAAATATGTAGCTACGTCTAATGGAGATGCATTAACATACGAAGGTAATACTACATCTATTAAAAGATATTAACATTAATACGAAAATGATAAAGTTGAAAGATAAACCTGAAACTTATTCTGCTGAGGTAACTAAGAAAAATAAATCACCTAGCAAAAAAATATTAAATATCGATCCTAGTCTTAATCAAATTAGTAGAAACAGAAAATGGATCAAGCATTATACATATCCACATGGTGACCATAGTCATACAGTACTACTTAATGCTATTCATGTTGATGAAACAGAAGTTGAATTAACAGATGAAATTAAAAAACAAATAGATTATATTGCAGATGTATACGGTGTTCCTAAAAGAAGCTATTAAAAGTAACTGAAAAGATTTCTTCGTATTTAATGAGCCATCACATGCTTATGATCCAACTCATATTCACCCTTATATCATACCAAGAAATAAATTAGAAATTCCTAAAATTACTGGGAGATGATGAGTTAGATTTTGAAAATGAATTACTTTCATTATCTAAACGTACTAGGTATACCAGTAGATAAAATTACCGTTGAAGGAGATAAATTTGTAATTCCTCACGGTGACCACGATCACTACGTTAAAATAATCTCTAAAGGTGCTAACCTATATTATAAAAAAATAAACTTCCAAATATTACAGGAACTTATATTTGCAGGGTGAATTTAGATAAGAGTAAAAGTTTTTAAATGAAAATTGAAAAAACTAAAAAAAGCTGATTCAAAGTTTACTATATAGTTCTGATACTAAGAAAAGCTCATAGAATTAAACAGAGCATTAAATCAATTAATAAGTGAAATTAATGAACCCTACCTAGTAATTCAACAGCTGGATATTTGGAGATGTTGAATAATTTTGATAATAAATATATCAAATATTAAAGATGAAAAGTAATACTAGCTCTAGCTACAGATGCTGTAACAGATCAATTAACTAAAAACTTATAATGAATTACTTAATAAAGTAAAAAGAAAGTAATGTTGAATATTATAGTATTTACTAAAAGCTAGTTTAACTATAAACTTAATAAAAGCTATCTCTGAAAAAGATAGTAATGCATTTGAGCAAGTATCTCATCTTCTAGATGAAATCAAAAAAATTTGATAATCAAACTGGAGCTACTGGTTTAAGTTATATTAAATATTTCATTGATAATCTAGAAAGTGATAAAGTAAACAATAATTTACGTGAAGAGATGGCTTCTCTAATAAAAAGATACATATGAAAGTGAAGCTAAAATCTCAGTTATTCCCAATGCATACATTGGTTGAACGTTTAATTAATACTAAAAATTTACTTCACTACTTATTAGAAACATCCAACTACTAATAGATGTTGAACATGGAACAAACTATAATAAACTTCAAAGAAATCGATGAATCTGGTGAAACTATATCTAAATCAGCAAAAACAATTTGTAGAGTGAGCTTAGCGACTTTTTACCTGCACTAGAATTTTCAAAAAGCTAATTATGTAATTAAAAGATGAGAAACCTTCATTTGAAAAGTAACAATAAAGAAGCTAAGTCTGAAGATAATAAAAAAATAATTCAGCAGATAATAATACTAGCACAAATCACGATGACGCTAATATACAGACAAAAGTTAATTATTTAGCACAAGCATTAGGTATTAGTCCATCTTCTATTTCAGTAATCGATACTCCAAATGGGAAAAGTATTAGTATTTACACTTAATGGAAAAACTCATGTAATACTTGCTAGCTCTATTGATTTATCTAAACCTCTTCCTAATTTACGTACTGAAAACAAAGAGACTCAAGATAAAGCTGTAGAAAATAAAGTTACAGAAAATAAACCTGCAAATAATAAAAGTTGCAGAAAACAAGGTTGTTGAAAAATAAAATTGTGAGAACAAAACTCCAACTAATATACTGTGGAAAAAAACCAGTCGCTTCTTCTACAACTACTAAAGCCTGAAGTTAACTCTTCACCATCAACTAATACTAATACAACTAATGACAAGTAAATATAAACTAATCCACTTACTTATACTTTCAAAAATCTACTAAATATTTGGAAAATACTTGACAGTTTTTAGTAGAAATAGAGTAAAAATGATTTTAAATAGATATATATAATTTGATTATAGACATGTTTTAATCTAAAAACTTTTCCAGAGAGAGTGTTAAAGCTGAAAAGCACTTATTGTTTATTTTAAAAATTCTACTATAGCAATATCAAATTAAACTTTTTGAGAATCTTTTTAGATTGAATTTGGGTGGAACCGCGGTTAGTATATGAATCGTCCCTTACGTCAAAAGACGTAAGGGATTTTTATTTACCCTTTTTCAGCTATTTGAGATTTAATATTACAAAAATAAAGGAGAAATATATATGTTAGATATCAAATTATTTAGAGCAAATCCTGAGATGGTAAAAAGAAAAAAATTAGCAGCTAGAAACTTTAGACACTGATGTTGTTGATGTTCTTCTAGAACTAGACAAAAAACGTCGTTCTTTACTTGTTGAAGTTGAAGATTTAAAAAGCACTTCGTAATAAACGAAGTGAGGAAATCGCAGTACTAAAACGTAAACGTGAAGATGCAACAGATGTTATTAATGAAAATGAAAAAAGTATCTGATGATATTACTGCACGTGATATCGAAGTTAAACAAATTTCTGAAGAAATTAATGAAAAAATTATTCGTATTCCTAACTTAGTTTCAGATGAAACTCCATATGGAGAAACTGAAGATGAGAATATTGAAGTTCGTCGTATCGGACAAGTTCGTGAATTTGGTTTTGAACCTAAACCTCACTGGGACCTAGTAGAAGAATTAGATATCGCTGATTTTGAACGTGCTGCTAAAAATTTCTGGAAGTAGATTCGTATTTTTATAAAAAAGCTGGTGCTTTACTTGAACGTGCACTTATTAACTTCATGATTGATATTCATGTTACTGAACATGGTTACGAAGAATTTATGGTACCTCAATTAGTTAATAGAACTGCATTATTCGGTACTGGACAATTCCCTAAATTCGTTGAAGATGTTTATACTGTTGAATCTGAAGGATTAACACTTATCCCTACAGCTGAGGTTCCTTTAACTAACTACTACAATGATGAAATCTTAAGTGAAGATATGTTACCAAAAGGTGTAACAGCGTTTTAGTGTTTGTTTCAGATCTGAAGCAGGAAGTGCTGGACGTGATACTCGTGGATTAATTCGTCTTCACCAATTCAATAAAGTGGAAATGGTTCGTTTCTCTAAACCAGAAAATTCTTATGAACAATTAGAAATTATGACTAGTCATGCGAAAATATTCTTAAAAATTAAATCTTCCTTATCGTGTTATTACACTATGTTCTGGGGACACTGGATTCTCAAGTGCAAAAAAACTTATGATATTGAAGTTTGGTTTGCCGAGTTATAATGCATATAAAGAAATCAGTTCATGTTCAAACTGTACTGACTTCCAAGCTAGACGTGCTAATATGAGATTCAAACGTGAAGATACTGGAAAAGTTGAATTTATCCACACTCTAAACGGATCAGGTCTTGCTGTTGGTCGTTGCTTATCTGCAATCATAGAAAACTATCAAAATGAAGATGGTTCTATTACAATTCCTGAAGTTTTACGCCCATATATGCGTGGTCTTGAAAAGAATTGAAAGAGACTAATTCAATAATCTAATAGCAAAAATTTCTTTAAAAATAAAAAAACATGTCAAGAATCGATTAATATCTTTCTTGACATGTTTTTTTATTTATATCTTGATAAGAATGAGAAAAATCCACTTATTATAGCAACATTAAAGAGTCAATAAATAATGCACCAACAATCGGCATGACGAAAAATGCTATATTTGAATATTTATACTTATCACAAACACTTTGCATATTAGCAATACCATTAGGTGTTGCTCCTAAAAGAAAAATCCTGCGTGTCCTGATGCTAATACTGCTGCATCATAATTACTACCCATAACTTTAAATGTTATAAAGTAAATGAATAGATAAGCTAGTACTACTTGACCAAGTAATAATAAGGTTAATTGACCTGCTACACTACCTAATTCCCATAATTTTAGACTTATCATTACCATTCCTAAGAATAAATTCAACGAAACATCTTCTAATATATGAATCTCTTCATAATGCAGGTCGAACTTTTGTTGTGAAATCTGATATATTTCTTAAAACAGCAGCAACTAACATAGGTCCGATATAACTTGGGAAATTTAAATAGTGATTTAAATAACTTGATACATAGCTACCTATAAACATTGATAGTAAAATTAAGAAGAATGCCTTAGCAAAATTTTCTCCATCTAATTTTTCACATCATTATTAAATAGAAAATTCATCATTATTTTGTTTTTTTCTTCAATCTTTTGTGGTTTAACATTTAGATTTTTCTTTCTTATTAATCTATTAGCTATTGGTCCTCCCATACTAGAACCTGCAATAAGTCCAAAAAGTAGCTGCTGCTATAGCTACACTTTTTGCTCCAGTATGACCTAAAGTCTTCAACTATTGGTGCCATAGCTGCTGCTGTACCATGTCCTCCAGTCATTGCTGTCGAACCTGTTAAAAGCGCAACTAATGGATCTACACCTGTTGCTAAACCTATTCCTAATGCGACTACATTTTTGTAATGTTACTAAACCTATTGCACAAAGTAAAGAATAACACTACTTTTCTTCCACCTACTCTTAAAAGTCTCCAACTTGCATTAAACCCTATACTAGTGAAAAATACAGTCATAAAGAAACTTTGTAAAGTATTATCAAATTCAAAAATTACTAAAATTAGTTTGTCTTAAAATTAAATTAATTGTTGCAAATAAAAATCCCCCAATTACTGGTGATGGGATACAATATGTTTCAAAAACTTTTACCCTTGTTCTTAAATATCGTCCTACTATCAAAAATAATAACAGCTAATCCTACTGTTTGAATCATATCCATCTTGATATTGAACATCTAATCATCCTCTCTTTATTATATTTTTATACATACTTTCAAAAAAATAAAAACTCTGGAACGAACTTATACTCGAACCGAGTTCTTTAATATTATATGTTTATCTTACATTGTATTAAATTATATTTCAATATTATGTGAGATTTTATACCACTTGTCAAATTAAAATAAACTGAACTTTTATACATCGTTTAATAAAAGTCCAGTTTACTATAATTATTACATAATTGGTTTTAAAAATTCAGACCAACTTTCGTAATTTTCTTCTTTACGAGCATCATCTCCAGAAGTCCATTTAATTTCTAAAGTATCATCTTCTCTAACTACTACCCTAGATTTATCTACTTCACATTCGTATACAACACCAACGTGAACTTGTCCTACTTCAGTTTTGTCATCATTAATTAGACCTATGAAATGAAGGTTATCTAATGCATATTCTTCAGAAATACCCTACTTCTTCAAACAATTCACGAGCTGCATTAATTTTTAGCATTTCATAAATAGTTTTCCCTTTTTCTTCATTCATATGTCCGCCGATTCCTACTGATGCTTTTCCGTGAAGTCTTGCTTCTCCACCACCAACTAAACGTTTATAAACTAATATTTCTTTTTGTCTCACGATCTTTTATAACTACATATCCTATTAATTGTTTATAGCTGTTATCTTCTTCCATATCTCACGACGTTTTTACCTCGTGAAAGTGAATGTATCAACTATTTTTACTTTTTCATCTTCTCTTGGTAAAAAACCATAAAAATGATTTTTCTTCGTTATTAAAAAGATCTTTTCGATTTACTACTAATATTTGTTCATCCCATTTTACTCATTGTTCTTCTCCTTTTTATTTTGGTTGATAAGTTCCTTCTTTTTAATTCTTTAGCAATTTTTAGCTAATTTTTCTAAATCTATGATTTAATCCCTGATTTAGATAAATTTCCCATCTTCTATCATTTCTGCAATTTCTTTTTAGAGGATATTCAGGATATTTTAATCTTGCTTCTGCAACTACTCTAAAGCTTATCATCAAGATTATCTAATCCCTAATCGTTCTTCAATAATATTTATATCCTCAACCTGCTTTTGCTGATGCATTAACAGTTTTTATTCATGTTTGCCATATCGCAGTTTTGCATTCTATTTACAGAGTTGTTTATATCTCGTACAATACGTTCATCTTCAAATTGGAACAGTGCTTGATAAGCTCCAACTAAATTTATAAACTCTGCTATTTTTCTGATTCTTTTATATATACTATAAAACCCTTTTTCTCTCTAAACTTCTTGCATTTAAATTAAATGAATTTAATAGTTCCATCAATTCTTTATTATGCTCTTCATAATAAGAAAAAATCTCCATATGATAGCTTGAAGTTCGAGGGTTATTAATTGATCCACCAGCTAAAAAGCTCCTCTTAAATAAGCTTTCTTTTTCTCTTCCGTATTGATAAGTTCTTCAGCAATATCTAATCGCATAGTATAATCATCGTTTAATATATATAAAGTCTGTTAAAATTTCTTTAACGTCTTTGTTCCAAACGACAAATATATACATTATTCTTTTTAATTTCAATTTTTCTAACAGAAATGTTAATATGTACTTTATAAAAAATATTTAATAAGTGAATACATTCTTCTTGCTATCGAAGCATTTTTCTGTCTGAAAACTAAGGCTTAACCTACCGTTCACTATCGTTAAGATACCATTCATCTTTATTAACGCTGATAATTCCAGAGAAATTCTCTATCTTGCGTAATTTCTATTAAGGTTAATTCCTTTTTCATATCCGAAGCGTAAGACAATTTTACCCCTCCTATCTTATTTATATAACCTATTTATTTTATCACGTTAAACCTATTTAGACAAGTTGTTTGCTAGCTTTATTTTTGCATTTACCAAACTAAAAAGAGCTAATATTTTAATTATATTAGCTCATTATATTTAAGATTTTTCTTTATTTTCTTCGTTAACTTCTATTCTTTCTCTAATACCATTTCTCATCAAAGTATAATACTTCATCTGAAATTGTACATAGGAATTCATAGTCATGCGTAATAATAAATACCACTACATCTTCTTGTACTATTTCTTCGATAAGACTACTTAATTCTATCATATTAACATAATCTAAACCACTAGTAGGTTCATCAAATATCAAGATTTTTCTTATTTTGATAATAATGCTGAGGCTATTGCTACCCTCTGTTTTTCTCCACCAGAGAGTATTAGGATGTCTTTTTAAAAAATAGTCTAATACTCAACTTATCTATTACTTCATCAAATCTTTCTAGATTGTTACTACCAAGTTTAATTTCTTTTTCTACTTGATTTGTAAATAGTTGATAATTCACATCTTGCATAACCTGGAATGTATTTTTTTAATTAAATCTTTATTTTTTTAATTGAATATTATTTAATAATACCGAATTTTTTTGATTTAGTTAAAGCCACTTAATACATTAGCAAATGTAGTTTTTCCACATCCGTTATCTCCAATTATTGCGTAAATTTTAGATGAATCAAAACTTTCATCTTTTATTTTTAATGTTTCTTTATTAACCTTATACTCTAGATTATTGATTCTTAGATAGTCTTTTTTATACTCTCTTTTTGCTTTTTCTCTTAATTGCACCTTAGTTAAATCAATTTGACGAGTTTTTACAATGGCTACCATCAAAATGTTGTAAATGTTCTTTTTGTTATTTCTTGAATTATCTTACCTTCTTTAACGATATACATTCTGTCGATAAGGTCCTTCAAATAATAAATTCTGTGTTCAGCAACAATAATTGTCTTCCTTGATTCTTTAGATTTTTGTATTATAGATGCAATTAGCTCTATAGCTTTTAGATCTAGATTACTTGTTATTTCATCTAGTACATAGACATCTGCATCTAGCATCATACTTGCCATAAATGCCAAGCGCTGCTTTTCTCCACCACTTAACTCCAGTATGTTCCTGTCTAGTAGATGTTCCGCTGAAAAATCTTTAACAATTTTATTCATTCTTTGGGCTATTTCATCCTTGGAATAACCATAATTTTCCATACTAAAAGCTAATTCACTAGTTGAGTCTAAATTAAAAAATTGATTTTTTTTGGATTTTTGGAAAAACACTACCTACAACCTTAGAGAATTCCTTTAATCTATCCCCTATCTTAAGATGGGCTACTTTTAATCCTCCACTAAAACCTCCGTTAAAAAACTCTGGAGCTAAACCATTTAATACTCGAAGAATCGTTGTTTTACCACATCCACTTCTTCCAGTAAAAAGAACACATTCTCCCTTTTTTATATTTAGTGACAAATTTTCAATATTCAATTTTTCAGATCCTATGTATTTATAATTAAAATTTTTAAACTCTATCAATTTATCACCTCATAAACATAATATAAACAAAACCTAAAATTACCAATATGAGAAAAATATAATCTTGTATTTTTAAATTTTAGTTCTACAAATGATGTAGGTTCATTTTCATTGTCTAATCCTCTACATAAACATGATACAGATAACTCATTCGCTATATTTGTGCTAATAATTACATATGGTACAAATACATACTCAAAAAAATTTGATTGGATGTAGAAGATAATAACCCCTATTAACTCCTATCCCTTTTTATTTTTTTAATGAATTTTTTTATAAGTTTATAATCTGTTAGTAAAACAGGGAAAAAAATCTAAATAAGACTGCTAAAACTATGATTGCTTTTTAGGCAACCTTATTTGTCTTAAAAAGCATATTAATTCTGATACTTTAGAACTACTAACTAATGCTATTCCCGCGCACAAAGGAAAATATAGTGTTTTTATACATTAACGATGTTAGTAATAAAAAAACTATCAATAACTTTTAGTGTTACTGTATGAGAAAAAATACATCTCATAAACCGTAAAAACCATATATATTAAAAAAATAAGTTCATCATTCTTCTAAAATTAGAATTTACACCTAGATATAGTGTAAATAATACAGCAATAACTAGATGTAAATTTAAGGTCATCATTTTAAACATTAAGATATTAGCAAGAATAAGAACTAAAAATTTTTCACTCTTATATCTAACTTCAACATATTATAATCCTGCTTTTTAAAGTTTTTGAAATAAATCTTTCTTCCAAAAATATGTTCCTAATACTGAACAAATAACAGTAAATACAACTATAAATATAAAAGTTTTCATATCAGAACTTTGCATTACTAAATCAATTTTTTCTTGCGGATAATTTCTTCCTTGTAAATGTTTGATATAATTATCTTTCATAAAGAACATTGGTAATATTATACCGATATTACCTAAATTAAAGAATATATATGATAAGTACTCATTATTTTTTTCTGTAGAAAAAACTCTGCGCATACAGCCGCTATTAATAATGCTATAGAACCAATAATTGCGTGTCCTGAAATTCCCATAAACAAAGCAATTATAGCAGTCATAATAAATATAGCCATATTTTTTTATTAATTTTATTAAAAGATTAAACTATATACTCCTCCACATACTAAAGCAACTATTACCGATGTGTATGTAGCAAAATATACTTTACCACCAAATATCACAGAAGTTAAAAGAGTACCTATTCCGACCCCAACCCCCATCACTATAACTAACAGTATAGTATAAAGTCCAAGAGTAATTAGGTCATTAATTTGTAAATTTTTATTTTCTTCTCTATTAATATATTTTTAATTCCGTCATTTACTACCTCGCACTTAGATTTTTACTTCTTCTAATGCTTTCTCAAAAATCAGGTTCATTTCCTACTTCTTCGCATAATTCTTTGTAACGAACTACACCTTCTGCATCTACTACAAATACGGCACGTGCTAACAATCCTAATTCTTCAATTAAAAAGACCTGCTTGATTTTCAAAAATCACGATATTTATAATCTGATACAGTAACAGCATTGTCTACTCCTTTATCAGCACAAAAAGCGTCCAAGAGCAAATGGTAAATCTTTAGAAACTGTAATAACTACTGCATTATCAAAGTTTTTATCTCTTGATTAAATCTTGTAGTTTGAATTGCACAAACTCCAGTGTCTACAGATGGAAAAAGCATTAATTACTAAAACTTTTCCTTTGTAATCTTCAAGATTAAAATCTGTTAAATCTTTTATTTGTTGCTTTGAAATTTGGGAAAACATCTCCCACATTTACTTTATCTTCTACTGTAATATTAGTACCTTTTAAAGCTAATTGTTTTTCATCGTTAATTACCTATTGATTTAAATAATCATTATCCCTTTCATAAAATACATATACTTAATGATAACATATTTCAATTAGAGTATCAAAGTTTTTCTTTGATTTTTATTGAAATTTTAATTCCTTTTTATGTAAGATTAACATCATTTTTGTGATATAATATAGTGTAATAGCGTGTGAAAGGATTATTAACATGACAGTTGAAGAGAAAGATAAATTAGATGCAAAAGCATTACCTAATTCTAACTCAGAAAAAGAAAGTAGTTTTTCTTTTTGGATATTTAAAATCCCAATTTAAAAATCTAAAAAAATAAAGATGCCAACATAACTTATGAAGAAACCGAGCCTTTAGCAGTAGAACAAAAACTTGTTGAAAGTAATAGTAAAGAATTAGAAAATCATAATAAAAATAAAATTGAATTAGAAAAGAAGAGCTGCGTAAAAAAAGAAAAAGAAGCCAAGTTGCGTGCTTTTTCAACTTGAAAGTGAAAGAAAAAATACGAACTTGAACAACTTAAAATTGCTGAAGAACATAAACGTCGTATTGCTCAACGTGCTGAAGAAGAGCGTCTTGAACGCGAACGCATTGCTCATGAAAAAGAGCTTGAACGTCAACGCATAGAAAAAGAAAAAAAGCTGAAAAACGTGAAAAGAACGTCTTGAACGTGAGCGTATTGCTAAAGAAAAAAAGAGCTTGAACGTCAACGTATAGAAAAAGAAAAAAAGCTGAAAAACGTGAGCAAGAGCGCCTTGAACGTGAGCGTATTGCTCATGAAAAAGAACTTGAACGTCAACGTATAGAAAAAGAGAAGGCTGAAAAAAACGTGAAAAAAGAACGTCTTGAACGTGAACGTATTGCTCGTGAAAAAGAACTTGAACGTCAGCGCATAGAAAAAAGAAAGAAACGAAAAAACGTGAGCAAGAGCGTCTTGAACGCGAACGCATTGCTAGAGAAAAAACTTGAACAAGCACGCCTTGAGCGTGAACAAGCTGAGAAAAAGAGTTCGAAGAAAGAGAATTAGCATTTAAACTAGCCGATGATAAAAAGAAACTAGAACTCCTTGAAAAGAAAATAATAAAAAGAACATGAAAAATAATCTTCTAACTTTAAAAACATCTTTAATAATTACTGATGATAAGCTTGAGGAACAAAAAGCATTACTTAAACGTTTGAAGCGGCAAAGAGTAAGTGATGATGAATATAAAATAGCTGAAAAATTAGAATCCCTTACCTTTGAAAAAACAAAAAAATTTCAAAAAGAAATTGCCTCAGAAAAAACAAATAGAAAAGATACAAAAAGAACCTTGATTTAGAACAGAAACTAGCTGGTTTGAAAAAAATGAGATTTATAATATAAAGAAAGAAGTTATAAATGAAGATGAAACTATATTAAAAGTTAAAAATTCTAGTAATAAATTACAAAATATTTTTGTTGTTGCGTTAACTTTCATTAAGGCATCCTTCTTAAAATATATTTTTAAGAAAAACGTTGAGAACTATGCTGAAATTCACAAAACTGCTAAAAAAACATAAAAAGTTAAAAATTGCAACATCCCTTATTTTAGCTACACTTCTATCAATTTGCTTCTTAATAACATTAAAATTTGTATCTTCTGCCCAAGAACACTATGTTAGCTTTGATGATTTTCAAACGACTGCTGTAGATTCTACAGAAGAAATGAAAAACAAAAAGGAAGCCGAAGAAAAAGCAAAAAAATATTAGAAGCCTAAGAAAAAAAGCCAATGCTGCCCGCATTGACTCTGAAGCTCAAGATGAAGAAATTACGGCAAAACTTGCCGGTACTTTCGTTTCTTATTCATTCGATGTTAATCGTGAAATTACAACTAGCAAAAAAATACACTCATTTAAATCTGCTAACTGGTCAGATACCAGTGATGTTATTGAGGCTGGAACTAAATTTTACAGTAGATAAATTAGTTTCACCTGCTGGCTACATGATGTATCACATTTCATCTGGCGAGCATGCTGGACAATATATTACAGCCAATGAAAAATTTATTAATATTGATAAAAAGACGATCAATTAGCAAATCCTATATCTAGACCTGTAGCAATTAAGTTCTTAGCTTCACAAAATATTTATTCAGATGAATCCTTAAATAACATACGTGTTACTATGAGTAGCGGTGCTGTTCTAAATATCAATGGGTATGGTATTTCTAAAAAAATAATAGATTAATATACTATATCTCCGATGGTTCGTTTGTTCCAGTAAATCCTGTTCGTTTAACTGAAATAAATCGTGAATCTACTAAATCAAAAGATATTAGTAATGAAAAATTCTAATAGCTCTAATAGTCAAAAATAGTACCACACAAAATACTTCCAAGAAAAAACTACCTAAAATAAATGACTATCTTTTTCAAGATAGTCATTTTCATAATAATGGCTTAAGCCAGTTGAGGAGGCGAAGTCTCCGAAACAAAAACCACCCACTATGCGGGTGCGAGATAAAAGTTAAACAATTGAAAAAAATCATCCTTTCTTGATGAAATAAGAGTAGTTCAAGCTCTAAAATAAAAGAAAGGATGATTATATAATAGCCAATAAACATAATAGTTTATTGCATACAAAGTGGTTGTGTAAATACCATATTGTATTTATACCTAAGTATAGACGAAAAAAATTGAATTTAATCAATATAAACGAGATATAGTAAATATAATACAAAGATTGTGTAAATATAAAAGGAATAGAAATAATAGAAGGGCACATAATGCCAGATCATATACATTTGCTGTTGTCAATTCTACCAAAATATAGTGTTTCAAGTATAATAGGATACTTGAAAGGAAAAAAATTTCGTTGATGATATTTGATATGCATTCAAACTTGAAATACAAGTATGAGAATAGAAAGTTTTGGGCAGGATGATATTATGTAAGTACAGTAGGGATTGAATGAAAGTACGATAAGGAAATACATCAGGGAATAAGAATCGCATGATATCGCAATGGATAAGCTGACAACAAAAAGAATATACAAATTCATTCGGGAATAATAAAAAATAAATAAACCCGTTTAACGGGTAGTGGGCATCAAAAATACAGAATGTGAAAAGCCAGCGCCTTGAGGTGCGTGTAAGTAACAAAGGGTTATGCCCACAGAGAAAACCACCCCTTTTTAGGGGTGGTCATTATATGATAAAAGGCTCTGTGTCAAATACAGGGGCATGAGAAGATGGTGCTATGAAAATGTCAAGCGGCTTAAAAGCTGCTTAGCATTTTTACTATGCTTACTCACTCTTTCATTATTCTTATACTTAGAAACAAATAACCTAGATATAATTAATATGCGTAACCTAAAAATTATCAAAACTATTATAACCATAAGAAACTCTTTTAACTAACTTAATCTTGTTATTAAAAACCCTCTAGTGGATCATTAGAATACTCATACTTAACACTATTAACCATGTATTCTCTATATCTTCTCATCGTCTTAATAGTTTTAGATATACCTCTAGGTAAGCTAGTTATATCCATATCCATTAGTTCTTTTAGGCTTACTTCATCTCTATGTTTTTATCGCTTTTTGTACTTCTTGTGTTATCTCATAACTAGTTTTAAACGACTTATCTAAGGATAATATATAATTTAATAAATCTTGTCTAGTTACCAATTTACCAAAACTCCTATTGTAAAAAATACTTTTCGTAATCCACCTTATCCTTATCAGCCAGTACTAATCTTCAAAAGTTCTTTAGTATGGTATAATTTCTACCTTTTTCCTTTTTCCTCTATAGATATTCATTAGTCTTACTCTTTCTTTATTTAACTCTCTATTTATATTTTTGAATGATATGAAATCTATCAATTATTATACGGGCATTTGGAAAATGTTTTTATTATATCCATATATGGTGGGTATATATCAATACAGATTGTTTTAACCTTGTTTTTGTTTTTTTCTTTTTAAATCTAAGGAAGTAACTATTTAGGATATATTTTGTTCTACCTTCTACTATATCTATAAAGTCATGTGTTTTAGCATCCGAAAATACAAAACTCATTGAATACTTACTATCTTTTTGTTGATTTTTATTTCATCAAAGCATAAGTGTTGAAGGAGGCTTTTATAACAATTTACTTCTACTTGTTTTCTGCAAGATTTAAGTATTCTTATTGTTGTATTTTCTGATACGTTATGTTCTTTAGATATTTGTTTAAATAATAATGTAGCTGTTAAAAGCTTTTAAAGATTGATAGTTTTACATTTTTGAGAGATATAACAATGTTTAAGTACAAGAGATGTTCTAGCTACAAACTTTTTATTGCATTGTTTACATTTAAATCTTTGTTTTTAAGAGTTAATCGTGAGGGTATGCCTGATAGTTTCAGTAGGTTTATTGTAGTAGGTTCATTAAATCCATTTTTACTACTTTATTACTATTACAGCATTCGCATGGATTATATGTCAGAATACCTTTAAATATAAAGTGTGTTTGTCCTTTTATTTTTCTTTTTGAAGGTATGATCTAATATTATATTTTTATCTTTTATTTGCAGTAATTCTGTGATAAAATTATTCATGACAAATATCCTTTCTTAAGTATTTAGGCTCACTTTATATTTTATTGGATATTTGTCTTTTTGTATATAGAATTAAAAATCCGAAGCATGGTTTCTTTCCATGCCCCGGATTTATTATACAACAAAAATTATAGTGTATTTTTTTATTATTATATTAAAGTTCTATTATTTATGTTTTTATGCAGAAGCTCCACTTGTTGCATCTGCTGCTGGTGCTACTGGTGCAGCTCCATGTCCTCCAGCATTAGAAGCTCCACTTGTTGCATCTGCTGCTGGTGCCGCTTGGTGGTATCCTCCAGCTGCTGCTACTCCTGCTGGCACTAGTGCTTGACCCGTTTGCCTTTAGATACCAATCTACGATAGGGCTTAAAGTCTAAGATATATTCATTGATCCCAGCATATTTACCATCTTTATCATACATAGCTTGGTAGTTATGTACAACATATTTATCTGGTCCATGAGTTGGAACGTGTGTACGGAATACATCAACTTGACCTGAACGTAGTAAACCTACTAACCAGTTTACACTTCCATATACTCTTTCTGGGTGAACGTTAGATAATGAACATCCAACTTGTTCTGGACGACGTTTTGCTAACATTTCATAATCTTCTTTATTGTAGTTATAGTATAAGAATTGGTTGTTACTGTCAGCGTAAGTTAATTCCATCGGCATTGAGTTTAAAAAGTAATTTAATTGATCTACTGTTAAGATACCACGATCTAATTTCACGTAAGTATCACCTGATACAGCATTAACTTTTTCTGCTGCTTTTTCATACCAGTCATCAGCATTTCCATCAACATCCTCAATTGTAGTAGAAATTTTTCCACTTGCTGTTAAATCTTCTGGTGGAGTTGGCTTTCTTTCTGCTAATGATTGAGCCACTGTAGCAAATTTAACAAATTTAGTCAAACAAGTACGTAAGTATCCAATTGTACCTTCATCTTTAAGGTTTCCATTTTCATCAAACGCTTCTTTAGCTTTTCCTAAAAGGAACTCATTACCTGGGAATACAATTGCATTAACTCCCGGAGCATCCAAAATTTGACGTAAGTGTAATTGGGCACGTGATGATCCTTGATCATAATATGATGCACCTACAACCATTACTGGTTTATTTTCAAACGGATGTAATTCATAAGATAACCACTCTAAAGCACTTTTTAGTGAAGCAGTAATTGTGTGGTTATGTTCAGGTGTTGAAATAATTACTCCATCTGCTTGTAATATTTTACGGTTCATCACTAATAAGTCTTTATTTTCAGTTGAATGATCTTCATCTTGGTTAAACATTGGTAAATTTGTAATATCTAATAACTCTAAAGTAAATAAATCTTTATATTCTCTAGCGATAAATTCCATTAATTTACGGTTGTACGATATTTCTGCATTTGATCCTACGATTCCTACTAATTTCATGTTTTCTACACTCCTATCTTATTTTAAATCTTCCCATGAGAAGTTTTCAATTTCTTTTTCAGCTTGTTTATGTGCATGCATTAATTTTTCAGTAATTTTAATGAATAATAAAAAGTCTGCAAATAAACTATCTAACTTAGCAACTGTTTCTGGGTTAGAAATATCACCAGCTTCATCAAAAGCTTGTAATGAGCGTCCTAGCAAGAACTCTGAACTTGGCATTACACGTGCTTTTACTTCTGGAGAGTCTAAAATTTGACGAATATGTGCTTGAGCTCTTGATGAACCTAAAGTCCCGTAAGATGCACCTGTTAACATTACTGGTTTATCTAATAATGGGTGGATTCCATAAGATAACCAAGCGATAACACTCATAAGTGATGCTGGTACAGCGTGATCATACTCTGGACTACTAATAATTACTCCATCTGCAGCTTCTATTTTTGCAGCTATTTCTGTAATTGCCTCTGGCACCTTTTTATCTGCTGGTTTTATTAAATAAAGGAATATCCTTAATTTCTACTAATTCAATTTCAGCTTTATCTGCAAAAGTGTTTTTGAATAAATTGTAATAATTGACGGTTTGTCGATTTTTTTAGAGTTTGTTCCTACTATCCCTACTAATTTTACCATTTTCTTATTTCCTTTCGATGTATTAATATTCGTTTTATTAGGTTGTATTACTTTCTCATCTTTTAAAAAACACGAGTATTATTTTTGTACGTCTATTTTTAATCAATTTGTTTCCTACCTCTCTTATCTTCCTAAGAATTTTTATTTAACATTTACTCTATTACCCTATCTAGTATTCCTTTTAGAATAATAAACTTTACCATCAGTAGTTACTACAATTCCTTCTATTTCAGGTGTTTCTTCTATAGTATCCATAATTGTTTTCGATACTTTGACCGAATAGACGAGTTGTCCAAATTTCACCATCTACAGATAACTTAGATAAAATAGTTAATCCTGCTATTTCTGTTTTCAACAGGGTATCCTGTTTTTGGATCTACTATATGATGATAAGTTTTTCCACCTTCTCCGGTATATTTTCGTTCATATACACCTGAGGTTACCACTGATTCATCATGTATTCTAAGTATACATATATGATTTCCACGACTTTTAGTTGGATCTTGAATACCTATCCTCCAATGAAAGTCATTATTGTGTAACGCAGGACCAAAGGTAACTACATTACCTCCTAAATTAATTAATCCCGAATTAATACCTAGGTTTTTAGATAGTTTACTATTAAATCTGCTATGTAGCCTTTTTGCTAATGCACCTAAGTTTATTTTCATATTTTTAGTGAGATATACCGATCTTTTGACTATCATCCAATTCTATACAATTAGGATCAGTAATCTTTAGTAACTCTTGGATTTCATTATCCTCAGGCACCCTAGCATCAGTAAAACCAATACGCCATGCCTGTATTATCGGTCCAACAGCAATATTTAATAAACTATGTGGCGCTAAGCTATGAATCTTTCCTAAACGGATTAATTCATATAAATCACGGTGAACAACAACAGGTTTTATTCCAGCATTATGATTAATTTCCATTAATTCAGAATCATCGTCATTTTGCACTAAACCTATCCTTATACATTTCTAACAATATTACTACATCATCAAAAATTCTTTCTATATTATCTTGATTATATAAAAACAATATCGATAGATGCACCCATCAATTTTATTGTTCTTGATTTTAGTTGCACTTCTTCACCTCAGACTACATAATCTTTAAAAAGAAAACTTCATCGCCCGTATATTTTACAATAAATAATATATAATACAACAAAGAAAAAAATATAAATACTTTCCTTCTGAGGTAATTATATAACAAGAAGAAAAATAATTCAAGTTAATATTTTATTATATTTTTAAGTTTATGGTTATATCTACTCATTATTCATTTGATTAAAAGGTTGTTAAATCAACTTTAGTAGGACTTAAGAAAATTATTAATAAAAATATTATAACATTGATTACTATCTCTTCCCTAGTAATAAAACTGTTTTATTTTTTTATTATTCTCTGTTATATTATTAAGTAAATAAATATTTTTTTATAAAGATAGATATATTTAATCCGTGATATTGGGGAGCCTTGATAAATTACTGTTTTTAAAGTCACACACATTTCACACACATCTTAAGTTGCTAGAATAATTAAATTATATCTAGTTATAATCTCTTTTTAAGAAAATCTACATTTTTCTGTAACATAAGACTATTTTATAAAAACTACATTATTTTTTAAGGGTTATTAGTGTAAAAACAAAAATTTTTATCAACATTATTTTTAGATACAACTTTATTATTTTACGTATTTCTTTTTATTTCAATTGATAACTTTTCTCAATTGAAATAAAAAGGACTAGTAACATTAGTTACTAATCCTTCAAATCGTTGGTAAAAAAATATCAAGCTAATATTGATGTTATTGTATTTTTTTAAAAAATAAACCTAAATTAGTAGTGTTAAGAGGAGTTACATCTCTCTTAATGCTCTTGTTTTCATATTTTAGACAAAAACAAGACAGCCAAGCATACGACTGTATTTTGGCTTTTCCTCTATATCGTGCATATCTGTATCCGTGATTTTTGTTTAGAATCCATGAAGCTACGTTCTATTGTCTGTTTTTCTTCTTTTTGTATAGTATTTTACCTTCTTTTTGATAAACGCCTAATTTTTGCTAAATCATAATGTTGTGCATCTATATGGCGTCTGATTTTTCTTCTCAGTTTTTTTATCGGCACTTCTGTATTCTTTATATCCATTTCTTGCCATATTCTTATATTCAAATATTTCTCCTGTCCTTATGTCCACAAATATATCCTTTTCTTGTATATATTTATAATATTTTGTATCTTTTGCTTTTTGAGAACCTTCTATAACCTATTACCGAAAATACACCTCTTTATCTAACTGCTTTAGTATGTCTAATGAATAATACCCACTATCTAATGCAACTTTATTTGCGATTAATCCAAAGTTTTTTTCTATCTGATTTAGTCTATCTATATACGGCTCGCTATCATGAGTATTACCTGGAGTTATATGGCAGTCTATAATTATATTGTTTTTTTCCATCAACAGTTCTATGGTCTAAATACATAAAACCTTCTTCTTTATAGTCTCTGTGATAATATCCACTATCCGGATCCGTAGTGTTAATTTTCTGCTTTTTTTACAACTTGTTCCTCTTTGTACTCAAAAAGGCTTTTTCCTTTTTGTTCCTCTCTTCATTAATTTCTTTTTCTAAATCTAATTTTCTTTTTATTTTTTTGTAGTTACTTCAACTTTGAATTTCTTTTTATTTGCGCTGGCTTTAATATGTGTTGAATCAGTAAAAATTCATTGCCGCCTACTAGTTTTTCTATTGCTTGATTTACTATATTAATAAATATTTGTTCGAATACATCAGTTCCTTGGAAATGTCGAATATAATTTTGTGAAAATGTAGAGTAATGTGGTACTGGTTTTTGTGAATGGTATTCCTAAAAACCATCTGAATGCAGCGTCAGTTTCTATTCTTTTTATTGTTTCTCTCATAGATTTTTATCCCATAGAAGTCTTTTAAAAATACCAGTTTATATAATACAACAATCTAGACTATTTCTTCCTGCTGTATGGCTATAGTATTTTTCTGTTAAATCATAAATGAATTTAAAATCAATAGCTTTATCTACTTTTCTTAAAAAAATGATCTTTAGGTACTATTTCTGATAATGTTATTAGTATTATTTCGTCTTTGATAATTTCTACTTTATTAAACATACTAACCCCCTTTATATACTTATATTATACCACTTTAAAGGTTTTATTTTCAGTTAAAAAAACAGGCTGTTGACCTATGATGCTTTTTGCATTTGTCAAC
>BNJS01000787.1_pt1 | contig 94423 bp, 82 predicted proteins | sample 8540461 | NCBI WGS metagenome assembly BNJS01 (sample SAMD00202454, study PRJDB9452) | human saliva metagenome | isolation source: human saliva | place: Japan | reverse complement strand
ATTGTTCAAATTTAAAAAGATGCTCTTTAGCCTTCAGATTAACGCCCTTTAGGCTTCAAAAGATGCCCTTTAAGGCCCTTACTAACGCCCTTTTTGAAGTCCAATTAAGCATCTTTTTAAAAAGCATATTCACAACTAATTGATAACGAAAGACTTACGATGCTGGTGGAAATGCTTGTTTTTAGTCTGTTTTTAAGTCTTTTCATCACATTTTTGTAATGATATTTCAAAGCGTGAGTGTCAAAAATATAAACGCTAAAAAAGCTAAGGTTAAAGGGTAGTAGTGTCAAAATATAAACGCTAAAAAGCTAAGGTTAAAGGGTAGTGAGTTAAATTCTATCTTACAAAAAATATAGATAAATAGAAGTTTGAATCATAAAAATTAATTACTAATGAGCTATTACACACAACGAAAAAAGGCTGCATCAAAATAGGATTGCTCCTACTTTGATACAGCCTACTCAAGTAAACTATAGTAAATACAGCGTTACGCTGCTTGCTATGTAGCCTTTGTTTTATTTCTCAGCAACAGGACGAACAGCGAAGCCGTAAGTACGGAGGTTGACGTAAAGTGGATGAACGTTGTCATAGCTGAATCCCATAACACAACCGTTGTTGTAATCTTGTGGATCAGCAGACCAATAATCACCAAAGCTGTTTGCTTCTTTAATCTTGTCATTCTCTGCATGTCTAAAGCCTGAAGCTGGGAAATAAATAGTTTCAGTCTTGCTACTATTTGTCCAGAAGAGATGTCCTGAATTTATGTCATAGGTAGCCTTGACGTTAGTTCCATTTACATTCATTTGACCCCGACTCGTTCCATCTGTGGTAAAGCCAGTGAAAGCTCCATTTGTCGGAACGTTGAAACCTACTGGGCATGGGTCGTAAATAGTCTTAACAACTTCGATGTTGTTTGCTGCATCATAATCACCACGTCGGTAATTGTTCATTGACCAGAGGTTATAGAAATAATGGAATTTTGTCAAGCCGTCGGTTTGAGTAATCTTACCATTCACAAATTTAGTTGTGAAGAAGTAATTTGGGTACTGAATCTTGTTATCCATGTGAATCTGGTCATTTCCCTTGACAATACTTCCCTGTGGAAGTGCTGCATCTGTGCACGGGAAAGCATTATTGCGACCCCACTGGTAGAACGTTGTTGTACCGTTCTTCTTTGTAAGACCAGGGTTCTGCGTAATGGTAACAACTGCATACTGCTTATCACCATTGTTACCCAATGTCTGCTCAACCTTCACCTTTACAGTACGTGGAGTAGAATAAGATGTACCAGTCCATTCGGTTGGCTTCCAACCTAAAGTTTCGTTGGTGAACTCATAAACCTTGTTCTGGAAGTTGGTTACCTTAATCTTATCGAGTGCAGTTTTTGGTGCAAACCACAAGTGCCATGACCACAGAATAGTATTTCCCTTCTTAACAGAGATTACTGCATTACCGCTCTTGAGATTCTCTTTCTTAACCTCAAACTTTACAAATGCATTGCCACTTGCATCACGATAGATAGGACTACCAGGAAGTGTAACAAGGTTGTTCTCATCTGCCCAGGTAACTTCAGCCCCATCAATATTTTTGTAAGATCCGCCATTTGTCTTTTCAATCCATGGGTCTGTAATGGGTCTACTGATATGGTCTACAAAATGATGAAGAATAACATCAGTTCTTTTTGCATTGTTTTCAAACGCGAGAGGAGTTGCTGGTGCTGAACTTATATATGCACTGCTATTTGTCTGACTATTCTTAATAGCATTACCATATACCAATGGAATCATATAATGTCCTGGTGCAGAGATGAGGTAGCTGTTAGCTGTGTTCTGTACGGCTGCAGCTCCAGTTTCATTTGAGAGGTTGTAAGGTGCAGCGGCTGTACCCAATGGTGCAGCGTTCTGAAGTCCCTTATTGCGCTCTGCTACAAGGTCTACAATGTCTGTACCCAAGGTTGCTGTAAGCTGTTCTGGTATTGTACTACCATTGCCCTGCTCCTTGCTAAGGCTCTTTAACCATGATGGTTTGGTGTTTGACCATGTGTTTCCGTTGTCAACGCTATATCCAACAACCTTCCAAGCAACAGGATACTTGGTATGATCTACCTCACGGTAGCTCGCAATCTGATAATAAGCCTGTGTGCCGTTGTAGGCAACAGTGTTAAGAACTTCCGCATTGATAGAGTACTTCCATGTAGAATTCTTCTCGCTCAACTTATAAGTACGTGTTGTACCTTCCTTCCAAGAGCCTTTGAGAGGTACGGTAATTTTACTGCCATCAGTAAAGAGAACCTCAGCTGTAACCTTACCATCAAGGTCCTGTGGAATCATATAGAATGTATAGTAGTCGTCCAACTTTGTAAGGTCGGTTTCGTTTGGATTACTATACTTGCTTATATCTCTTACAATGCTGTTAGCATTCTCATTGGTGTTATAGTTCACGTTGCTGAGCGTTACATTTCCACGTGTATTGTATCCAGTATGATTCCATGCACCTTTCCATGCCATCAAAGCTTGTTGAAAGTGTGTACTTACTCTTAAGCAATACGTTCTTGAGCGTGATGTCCTTGATGGTCTTATTGAATGAAAGGTTCTGACCCACAGCAAAACGAATAGCTGTCAAAGCATGACGGAACTGAAGATTAGTTCTTGGTGCCTGGAAACGTGTAGCATAATGCACGTTGTCAGAGCAAGCTGTCATAAAGGTCTACACGGTTTCTCACGTCAGGATTTACAGTAAACTCAAGACTTGGTGCAGCTGTTCCGTTTGGCTTAGTAAACTTAATACCATTACTGCCGTTAGTACTCTCTGGGTAGACAGCATAGAAACGGCCGTGAGGCTGCAACCATGACCAACGTCTTGTATTATGGAGTATACCTTCTCTACTTGTCTTCTCCTCATTGAACCACTCTTCGTTAATAGCATTTGCTGCAGTACCACGAACACCAGTTGATGAGAATTCGGTAAGCTTTTGTGTAGTAACGATATTTGCACGTGTACCCGGTTCGAGTTTTACAGGGTTAACACCTTCGATGGTTGTTTCAATCAGACATACGTCGAGATTCTCTGAACTCTGTACGGCTAACTTCTGACCATCAAGGTCCTTGTCTGTCAAACCTGGAGTAATTGCACCACGTGTCAACGCACCACGAGTCTGTGCGTCTTCCTGTGAATCGCTCACGTCAAAGCGAACAACAGCTTCTGTGTCGCCATTGTTGGTGTTCTCACCCAACTCGTCATCCGCACAAGATACAGCAGAGAATGCTATACCGCCTACGAACAAAGCTGAGAGTGCTTGATAGAAAAATGTCTTCTTCATTATTCTTTACTTTTTTTATCTTTTACCTTTTCTAATTATCTAACAAATTTAATTATCCTTCCAAGTTGTCATCGTTTTTCACCAACGTCTGGTCTTAAGTCTATAACTTGGATACTTCCACCATTGTCACCACCGGGGCGAACATTAGGACTTGCTACTAAAAATAAAGCTTTCTTCAACGATACTACAAACTGACATAGTCGGTTTCAGATAGTTTTGTTTTTGGTTTCTATAGTTCTCATTTTTGACAAAATGTATTTTTGCCCGCAATTATGTGGGCTATTAAAAATAAGATTAGAAGAGTAGTTTTGTTTTTATGACCTTAGTTCTAAATTAAACCTGAATCAGTACCTTGTCCTCTCTATCTAACTCAATCTTTTACCTTTTAATTCTATATTTTTGCAAAATTATAAATAATATTTGAATTAACACTATTTTATCTTATATATTTAACATCTTTTTCTTATATTGTCAATGGTAGTAGCCTATAAGCAGCAGTTATTCAGATGTTTGGTAAAGGAAAAAGAGCGGTTCTTTTTATTACTTTTTATATTTATTTCCTTTGGTAAAAGAGCCTTTTTTTAACAATATGTTACTTTCCTTTTAGTAATAGATTGTGATCTTATTAGTGCTCTAACACGATTGGTGCTTACCAATAGCACCACACGTGCTAAGCATTAACACATCAGTAGTAAATGATAAGAAGAATTCCTAATCATTATTATAAAAAGATACAGCAAGGCACTAATTGCAAACTTATATGGAGAATGCTTATAGGGTAGTATTCTTTCAGCATAAATCTATTTTATACTAATAGTATATCATTCTTAGAATGTTTATCCCAATAAACATGGGCTAAAAACAAAAAGGAGTTACACTGCTGTAACTCCTTAATTCCCTTTGTGGACCAGCCTGGGCTTGAACCAGGGACCTCCAGATTATGAGTCTGTTGCTCTAACCAACTGAGCTACAAGTCCTGAATTTCGTGAATTCGGGTGCAAAGATAATGAAATAAATGGAAAAAGGAGAAAGGACGATAAGGAAATTTAATGTTTTAACACATTTTGTTTGCAGGAGCGTGGGTTTGTGGGTGATTTGGAGTACCTTTGCAAGAAAGTAAACATAACTTTGTTACGTGGTGGAGGTATCTTTGCAAGGAAGTAAATATTGCTTTGCAGAGAAATGAAAATACCTTTGCAAGAAAGTAAACGAACTATAAGATAAGAGGATTGAATACAATATATATCAAGCAGGGGGAGACGCATGAATTGGTAGAACAGGTTGCAACCATAGGATTTTTTGATGGGGTGCATCGTGGACATCAGTTCCTGATTAGTCGTGTCATTGACGAGGCTGAACGGTCGGGAATGGCGTCGGCGGTCATTACCTTCGACCGACATCCGCGTCAGGTGCTGCAGGCTGACTACCAGCCACAACTACTGTCGACACTCGATGAGAAGCTATTGCTGCTCTCAAAGACACGCATTGACAATAGTTTCGTACTGCATTTCGATGCTTCGTTGGCTGCGCTCTCAGCTCATGACTTCATGCAAGAGGTGTTGTGTAAGCAGTTGAACGTAAAGAAACTCATCATTGGTTATGATAACCGCTTCGGACACAACCGCTCTGAAACTTTTGAAGACTATGTTCAGTATGGTAAGGAGATGGGTATTGAGGTCATTCGTGCCGATGCCTTCCTGCCAAATGATGAGAAGGTGAGTTCTTCGATTATTAGAAATCATCTCCGTGCTGGAAACATTGAGGCTGCCAACCGCCTTTTAGGCTATCCTTATACGATAGAGAGTCGCATCGTGAGTGGCTATCAGAATGGGCGCAAGATGGGTTTCCCTACAGCCAATCTCGATGTGAATGCTTGCCAGCAACTACTCCCTGCAACCAGTGTCTATGCGGTCATGGTGCGCTTGAGGGATTCTGTTGGATGGAAGCGAGGGATGATGAACATTGGACAACGCCCTACCTTCAATGGCACAACTATCTCCATGGAGGTGAACCTCTTTAATTTCACAGGAAATCTCTATGGACAGGAACTCCTTGTAAGTTTCATTAGTAAGATCAGAGACGAGCATAAGTTCGATTCTTTAGAAGCCTTAGCGCAACAGCTGAAGCAAGACAAGGACAACATCAACCGCTTGTTTGATGAGACTTATCACATACAAGAGAACATTATTAATACACCCTAAGATTCGCAGAAATGAACAATAAAAACGTTTTGAGTGCAACGCTCTATGTCATCTTATTTGTTTCACTTTTCATCTTGATACAAAGTCTTTCTTTCGAGGGAGGTAAGCAGCTTGTAAGCCTACTTGGAGGGGCTAAGGTTGTTGATGGGGATTATCTGACTAAAAATGGTGAGATTCTTGCAATAACGGCAGTCGTCAGTAGTCTTGCCACCTTTATCCTCTTCATCAGTACAAAGTGGGCACCCGTATCTGGCAACTATCTAAAGACGCGTCCTTGGGCAGTACTCACGTGGTCGGCTCTCTTAGCTTTAGGTTCGATACTCCCTATGCAATTCCTTGCCGAGAAGATTAACCTAACGATGCCAGAGGGAACAGAAGAGATGTTTAAAAGTATTATGAAGGTGTCTTGGGGTTATGTTGCCTTGGGCTTAATGGTGCCAATAGCCGAAGAGATTGTCTTCCGTGGTGCTATTCTACGTGTACTGCAAAACGCCTTAGGCGAGCGCAAACGATGGGTAGCCATTGTCATTTCAGCCCTCATCTTCGGTATTATCCATTTCAATTTAGCACAGGGCTTACACGCTTTTTTGATTGGTCTGCTATTGGGTTGGCTCTATTCGAAAACGGGTAGTATTCTGCCAGGTTTCGTATTTCATTGGGTGAACAATACGGTGGCTTATCTAATGTTCAACCTCATGCCACAGATGAACGATGGAAAACTCATCGACTTCTTCCATGGCAACGACCGCATGATGTACGGAGGTCTGTTCTTCTCGCTCTGTATCTTTGTTCCTTCGTTGCTGCAGTTAATGGGAAGGATGCCAAAGGGGAAGAAATAAGCAGCTTTCTTATAAAGACATCTAATAGAATAAGCGCATAGGAAAAGGGACGATAACGCCTATCCTCTCATATTCCGACCCTCTTTAAGAAGCGTACTAAGGCTTAACACCAATTGTGCGAACGCTTAGCACCTGATGTGCGGAGCCTCCGCACCACTCAATGATACTATTCCTTTATTATATAAACGATAGAGATTAAACAAGAATCGACCATCACATAGGCTGTTGAAAGCCATGTAATGGTCGATTACTTACTTATAGACTTTACTGTTAGCGGTTACATATTCTCGCACTCCTCGTTCTCATGAACAGGGATTTTAGCCTCCTTTGTCGTCTTTTCTGCCTTATAACCGAACTTCTCAAAAGCCTTCTGAAGCTTCTCCTCATTGGTCTTCTGAGCATCGTAGGTTACATATACCTTTTGTTCTTCTACACTTGTCTTAATCTGCTTCACACCCTTTTCAAAGCGGAGATTATTCTTTATTTTAGTCTCACAGCTTATGCAGTGCATCTGTGGAGTGGTAGTGAAGATAACTGTCTTAATGTCTTTGGCTGTTGCAATCATGGCTACCATGAGCATCAGCATTGTGAAAATAGCTTTTTTCATAATTGTTCTTTGTTTGAGGGAGACGTCCGAAAGCGTGTTTCAAGACGTCTCTCTATGTTGTCGTTTATGTTATTCTATTGTGAATGAATCAATGTTTACTGTCGCTTACCGAGGTTCAGACGGATACCAACGTATGCCATTGCACCCTCGACAGGACCATAGATCATTGTTGGTTCGAAGCTGTTAGCCCACGGATTTTGATAACCAATGATTGGGTTCTTCTGCTTGTAATTGGTAAGGTTTTCCCCACCTATGTAAAGCGAGAAGTTGCGGAAGTAGCGTGTCACCTGACCGCTAAGCTGTCCGTAAGCCTTATAGCTGCCTGCCCATGAGCGTTCGCCCGATGCTAAGGTATAAGATTCTGGCATTCTGCCTCCTCCGTTCAAGGCTGCAGTAGCATCAAACTGCCAGAGTCCTAAAGGTGTTTTATAGCTGAGTGTCAGCAGTCCTTTGTAACGACTCTGCAATGGTTTCCATCTCAGCTGACCACCGTAAGTAGCCTTCACGAGGTTGTATCGGTAGGCTGCCGTCAGTTCAAAGCCCTTGAAAAGAGGGTAGGAAGCATCGATTTGGAAGGTGTGCGAGAAGCTTTTACCATTGAGATTAGTGATATGCAGCTCCTCTGGGTTGCTATCATAGTCAATCAACATCTGTGAAAGGAAGTGCGTGTAATAGTAATCAGTATTGATTTTCAGTAGCTTACTTCCTATTGGAATGTTGAAGTTAAGACTCGCACCATAGTTCCATGCAGCCTCTTGTTCGAGCTTGTCGATGATGAGTCGACGACCCGAAGCCATTAGGTAGTTGTTCTCTGCCAATGCGTGCGGACTGCGATAGCCCTTACCTGCCGAGAGGCGAAGGGTCATGAAGTCTGCAGGAACCCACTTCAAGTGGAAGCGAGGAGTGAAGAACGTACCATAAACATTGCTATGGTCGATGCGCAATCCTGCCATAGCGATGAAGCGACTATGTAGGTTATAGGTGTACTGAACGTATGCGCCCGGTGTCGTTTCGCTCTCAATGCCACGTGTGAGTGGGAAGATATTACCGTAATCAGAAGGCACAGCCGTTGCAGGCAGTGTCAGACTCTGATGCAAATAATCGTGGTTGAGGCTCAAACCAGCAGAGAGATTGTGCTCATCGGTGAAGTTTGTCTCAAACATAAGTGATGCATAAGCATTCTTCTCGTTGACATCATACTGCTTAATACCATATTGCGCCTGCTGCTTGTGCATAGATACATTACCCATCAAAGCGATGTTTGTGGCGTGTTCCTTATTGAGAACAAAGGCATGTTTCATATAAGCCTCGTAGCGGTCGGTGCCGATATCAATGCGATAAGGATTCGTTGCAGCAGCATGAGGAGTCTGACCACTCACGCGATTTTCCTTTCAACAGCGACAAACCAGCATGTAAGATATAATCGCCCTGCTTCCAAAACCAACGGTTCTGCAGGTTGTATTGTCTCACTTTTGGGGCATCTTGGAATCCGTCTCCGTTGCCATCATGATGTCGCCAGTTGTTCTCAAAGTGGGCAAGGATTTCTGTACTGAGGTTCTTATTGCCGTTGATATGAATGTTACCATCCGCATTTGCCTCAAATTTACCCATCGTACTGCCATAGAGGTTGACACTCAAACCTGTTGGATCTTCAGGTTTAACGTATTCTACATTAATCTGACCTGTCATCGCTTCGTAGCCATTCTTGACAGATGTGTTACCCTTACTCACCTGCATACTCTTCATCCAACTGCCTGGTACATAGCCCAAACCGTAAGGGAGGGCAGCACCACGGAAGTTAGGAAGGTTCTCGGTCAGCATCTGAACATACGTACCACTAAGACCAAGGAGTTTGATTTGTTTGGCTCCCGTTGTCGCATCTGAGTAGTTTACATCTACTGAAGCGTTGTTGACAAAGCTCTCACCAAGATTACAGCAAGCAGCCTTGAAGAGTTCGTCACGTAGGATGTCTTTACCGTTGATGGCTCCAGCCAACGAGCGCACAGAGGCTCTTCTCGTTGTAACGGTCACGTTATCCAATGTCTGATCTTTCATGGTTTGCGGTCGTGTCGACAGCAGTTTTCCTGTGCTGGTAGCAGGTAGGACAGACAGCAAGGTCAGTCCTGCTAAATATATAATTTTATTCATTTCGTTTGATTTTCAGTTGTTATTTAAAATTTATAAAGCCTGTGTGGTATCAGAATGGGAAACATACTGATACGACTTTTAGCCCGAACACACTTGTGTAACAGGTACGATAAACCTTCTGTTGCCCATTTCATGAGGAACAGAAAACAACCAAAAATCAAATGATAAGTGTCGTAAGTAATCGGAGGTATTGGCGTGGCGGACTATGCCAGAGCAATGACAACATCCTCTCTGGAGCCTTTGTCAGAACGGGCAAAGGCAATAATTGACAATTGCTTATGAATTGTGGGAGTAGCGAAAGCTGTATAGGCTGAATGTGGTAAAAGTCATTGTGCGCCATGTCTGTAGGCGACAAGGTTTTCACCTCAACCTTCATGCAATTTTTTACATCGTTATCATTGCAATGACCCTTATCTTCCATCTTAGCAACAGACACACTACCAGTATGTGCGCTCACCACTGTCATGATGCCCGAACCAATCCATACTATCATCGTTGACAATAGAAGGGATAGTAATATGTCTGTTGTTTTTCTCATAAACTTGGCTACAAAGTTAGATAATTATTTGTAACTTTGCAAATATTTTAAATTTATTTTTAATGTTCAACTACCGCCCTTCAAGGCGAATCCTGTATGTAGGGAGGGGCATTTTGCTTGTCCTTCTATCCGTATATATTATCTTTCGTTGTCTACCCCCTTCACAAGAGGAGGTAGATAAGAGTGCTGTGACTATCTGTCAGGAGGCGTATTACACGTTAGAGGCTGATGGTAAGCCCCTTGCATACTTTGCTGATTATGCCGACTCAGCCTTTGTGGGTGGCTCTATCAATAAGGATTCGATTTATACACGTAGTATCACGCAGCGTGGTTATTGGGTGAACCGATTGCCCGTAGTGCCTTCTTGTCATGGACGTATCCTCATTCGTTGGGATTATAAACCGTCTACAATCGTCAATCTAAGGGGTAAAGGCGTGCAAAACGTTGTTCGTCAGACGATTGCTCAGATGGATTCGGAGTTGGATGGACTGCAAACGAAGCGCAACGAGATGGGTTATTATCTCCGTGTACACAGCGTTCAGGATTACGGTTATAACAAGATTGCGGAATATCATACCGAAGTGGTGCAGCAGATGGATTCGCTCCGTCGAATGATAAAGGTGTTGGATTCTCTGTCAACTTCTTCTGCCCAGCTGCGCATCCGACAGCAAAATCGCTATGCTATTCAGTCATCCTCTAAGAAGGCGAAACCTACTGTTTGCAACCGATTGGAAATAGATAAGGAGAATGGTTGCGTACTCCTGCAAACCCAGAGTAAACGAACTCCAATTCGTACGATAACTCGTTTGCAAAAGGGTGGGGCTGTGGATGCGTTGAACGCATACTATAAGACTCATGCGACGGCTGTCAATAAGTTGTCAGCTGGTATTCTTATTGAAGGCGGCCGATACGAGGGTGAGAGCCAGAAGGGCATTCCGAATGGTTATGGAAAGTTCTATGGCGACGATGGTAGCTTTTATGACGGACATTGGAAGGACGGAAAACGTGACGGCTTCGGTATCTATGTTGCGCCTCACGAGTATCTTCAAGTGGGCGAATGGAAGGCGGATGTATTCAAAGGTGAACGCCTTACCTACACAGCCGATCGCATCTATGGCATCGACCTCTCACGTCATCAGCACGAGAAGAATAATAAGGTGTATAACATTTATTGGGATAAACTGCGCATTACCGATCTCGGTACGCTGAGTACGAAGACTATCAAGGGGAAGGTGGATTATCCTGTTTCCTTCGCTTACGTGAAGTCTACGGAGGGTTGTACGGTGCTCAACGCTTATTACGAGGCTGATTATAAAGCAGCACGTGCGCATGGTATTCGAACAGGTACCTATCATTTCTTTTCTACTACATCAGCAGGAGCAGCGCAAGCGGAGTATTTCCTCAAATGTAGTAAGTTTAACAAGGGCGACCTACCACCAGTCTTAGATGTTGAGCCAACCGATGCACAGATTGTTGCCATGGGTGGTCCAGAGGTGATGTTCCGCCATGTTCGGGCATGGATGAGCCTTGTGCAGAAGCGAACAGGTAAACGTCCAATCCTCTATATCAGTCAGATGTTTGCCAATACCTATATGCCATTGGCACCCGATTTAGGCGACAACTATCACGTGTGGATAGCTCGCTATGGCGAATATAAGCCCAACTTCAAATTAGCTTACTGGCAGTTAAGTCCTGATGGTAAGGTGCGTGGCATCCGTGGCGATGTCGATATCAACGTCTTCAACGGCTATCGCAATCAATATGAGGACTTCCTTAAACGCCATTGCTTCTAAGGGGAGGGAGAAAGTCATGATATAATTATCCGATAGAAAGGTAGTATAAAGAACGAAATAAAAATAAAGTAAAGCTGTATTAGACTTCTAATGCAGCTTTTCTTGTGTCATAAAGCGATAGAAACTATCGTCCTAATGAGGATTATACCTTAGAATTTCTATATTTACTTGGCGTCATTCCTAAGTGTTTAGAGCAGTATCGGCTGAAATAGGAAAGGGAAGTAAAATTCATGATATCACTGATTTGCGTCAGTGAGAGCCTTTCGTCATCAAGATATTTACGCAGTATGGGGATGGTGGCACGGTCGATATAGGAGGTAATTGTTTCTCCTGTGGAACGCTTGACGACACGAGAAAGATACTTCAAAGACACATGCAGCTGGTCAGCAAAATAGGAAGCATCCCGCTGTGTACGTGTAATCCCAGTAGAAAGCATCCTTAGAAACTCATTGACCACATAATTGGCATGGTCTACGTGCTCCTGATTACGATAATAGATAGTGTGAAATTCAAAGATATCATATATCATCGTAAGGCACAGACTTTCCATGATTTCACGATAGAAGATAGCATCTTTCTCTCCGAGTCTGTCACGAAATCGCCGAATATCACCGATGATTTTCTCCGTATTCTCGACAGATAGGGGGATAACAGGGTCTTGATAAAGACTTAGTCCACCTTTAAGGCTGTAATTGTTTGGGGGAAGTGAATTGCTAAGAAAGTGAGCATTAGCAGCAAAACACTCTACTTGAAAGTTGTTTGTGACGGCAATATTCTTTACCTCGTTAGGGTGAGTTATAACGATGAGGTCGTTCTTATTGATGTGAAAACACGACTCGTTATAGACGAAGCTACCCTCCCCACCCATGCAGATAATATGAAAAATGCAATGAGAAAACCGCTCATCCTCTATCATGTGGATATCGGTTGAATAAGCGAAGTCGAAGTCCTTTAATATCATCATATTGCAAAAATAAGCACTATTTTGGTCTACTCCAAATCTTTTTTGTGTAAAAAGTGAAACAATAGGTAGAAAAAGTGAAACAAACCATTGGTTTCTTTTGCGTAATTTTGCACTGTCAAACGATAATAAAAAGTTTTGTTGTCGAAGCAAAGGCACAGTCCTTTTATGGGATAAGATGCTTTTTACAGGTTGTTATCGATCGAGTATGAGTCCGCCTAACGACATAAAAATAATAAGTAGAACTAATAATTCATTAATAAATAAACAAGGAGAAATATGGAAACAATCAAATTAAGCAACGGAGTTGAGATGCCTCTTTTTGGGCTATGGAGTATTTTTTTGGTAAGTCCTGACGAGTGCGAACGCAGCGTGAGTGAGGATCTGAAAGTAGGCTATCGCCTTATTGACACCGCCCTAGATTGTAGTAATGAAGAGGGTGTCGGACGTGCTTGGCGCAAGAGTGGACTTAGACGTGACGAGCTTTTCCTCGTAACTAAGGTGTGGGTTTCTAATGCAGGAGAGGAGAAGGCTGCTGCAAGCATTGAAGAGAGTCTGCGTAAACTTGATACAGACTATATTGACCTTCTGCTCATTCATCAGCAATATGGCGATATCTATGGTACGTGGCGAGCTATGGAGAAAGCCTATCGTAGCGGTAAGGTGAGAGCTATCGGTGTGTCTAACTTTCAGGCAGGACGCTTCTTCGAGTTTGCTCATTATGTAGATGTAAAGCCTATGATCAATCAGTTGCAGTGTAACGTTATGGCACAGCAGAATGATATTGTGCCAGTCTTGAATGAAACCGATACAAAGATGATGGCGTGGGGACCACTCGGAGGACAGGGTGTAGACGGTATTGTGCAGAACGAAATTCTCTCGGCTATAGGTGCCAAATATGGTAAAACAGCTGCTCAGGTGGCACTCCGCTGGCTTACTCAGCGAGGTATTGTAGCCATTCCAAAGAGTGTACACGTAGAGCGTATGCAGCAGAATTTTGATATCTTCGACTTCAGTCTTACCGCTGATGAAATGACGCAGGTGGCTACGCTTAACCAGCAAGATGCAGGATTTATCGACTTCAATAGCCTTTCTTTTGTCAAGTATCTTATTGAAAAATACGGATAAATTCGGCAGAAAACTGATTGAAGGGACTGGGATATTTAAACGCAAAGAAGAGCATAACAGCCTCACCCCCAACCCCTCTCGAATTGGAGAGGGGGAGTCAAATGCGAGATTCCACTTGTGAGTAGTTGATGTGTTGCGTGTATATTCGCTTCTTCACTTTGTTTCTTCTATCGTGTCCGTTACTCTGTTTTGTAAATAAAAATCAAAAGCTGAAAAATAAAAGGGCGTTAATTGGCTTTCAATTAACGCCCTTTTGGCTTGCAAAAGATGCCCTTTAAGCCTCTTACTAACGCCCTTTTGAAGTCCAACTAAGCACCTTTTGAAATGCACTCTCACAACTGTTTGATAGCAAGTTACTTACAATGATGCTAAAATTGCTTGTTTTTAGTCCTTTTCTCTGCCTTTTTTTGAATAAATTGTAATAATATTTCAAAGCAAGAGGTTCAAAATTTCAATCTTAAAGTTGCGGTGTATTCTCTCACAGAGTTCACAGATAAACAGAAAGAACAGAGCTTTTTTTGCTTGCTGAAACGCTCAGAGACCTAAAGGTCATAGATTGCACAGAATTTTAGTAGATGATTTAATAAGTTACTTGTATAGTAGACAAAGCAACATAAAAACATGATTTAGTAGAGGAGTTAACAAGTTGACAAGGTGTTTGTAGCAATAATCCAGAGTTTACGATAGTAACCATAATTATGGCATACTGATGAGTAATTGCGAATTTTGAATGACGAAAAACAGCTGATAAGTTGTGGGGAGAGTCCTCACGCCTTATCAGCTGAATATATTAAAAACCTGTATTAGACAGTGCTAATACGCTTTGTTGTTACTTCTTCTCTTTGTAGAGGTCCTGACAAGTCTTCCAACCGAAGTGCTTGTAGAGCTCGTTAAGGCGTGTCTCACGCTCCTTGAAAGAAGCGAAGTCCTTCTTGTCGTTCTCTGTCCAACCAGTCTCTGCCATAGCTGCAACACGTGGGAGGAGCTGGAAGAAAGCGAGGTCGCGACCGATAACATACTCTGTCCAGAGGTTTGCCTGTACACCTTTAACGTGCTTCTTCAACTCAGGTGCAGCGTCGTCTGGCACTGGGTTGTAGCCGTAAGTTGTCTCCACAGGAAGCATATTACCGATGAGAATCATGCGATTATCTGGTCTCTGATAGAAATCAAGGTAATAATAAGTGGTTGGAGTCATGATTGCATCCAAGCCACGCTTAGCAGCCTCAATACCACCGTTCACACCACGCCAGCTCATGACAGTTGTACCCTTGTCTACATCACCCTCAAGAATCTCGTCCCAACCGATGATGTTGCGACCCTTTTCTGCCAAGTGTTTAGCTGCCTGATTCATGAAGTGAGCCTGCAACTGAGCCTCTGCTGGGAAGCCGTTAGAGCCCTTCAAGCCGAGACGTTTGATTTCAGCCTGACAGCGTGGACAGGTCTTCCAACGAGCACGTGGAGCCTCGTCGCCACCAATATGGATGTATTTTGATGGGAAAATTTCTATAATTTCATCGAGAACATTGTTCACAAACTCGTAGGTCTCAGGATGGCCAGCGCAGAGAATGTCTGGGAATACGCCCCATGTCTCAGCTACTTTATAAGGGCCACCAGTACAACCGAGCTCTGGATAAGCAGCCAAGGCAGCAAGCATGTGACCTGGCATATCAATCTCTGGGATAACAGTGATATAACGGTCAGCTGCATACTTCACAACTTCACGCATCTCATCCTTTGTATAGTAACCACCGTATGGAGTCTCATCATAGAGGTCTGTCATACGACCGATAACTGTCTGCGCACGCTTTGAACCTACTTCTGTAAGCTTTGGATAGCGGTCGATCTGTGCACGCCAGCCCTGATCCTCAGTGAGGTGCCAGTGGAATGTATTGACATTGTGGAGTGCCAACATATCAATAAACTCCTTGATGAAGCTCATCTTGAAATAGTGGCGAGCGCAATCGAGCATCGTACCACGATAGCCGAAGCGTGGATAATCTACGATACGAGTTGATGGGAAGGTTACGTTCTCAGCCTTCTCTAATGGCAATGACTTGCGAAGTGTCTGTACACCATAGAAAACACCACGTGGAGTCTTGCCCTCAACTGTAATATTCTTACCCTTAACGGTGATAACATAGCCTTCCTCATTCTCAACCTTTGCATTGAGTTTCAAGGTGATGGTATTGCCCTTTTTGTTCATACCATTGAGCACAATACCTGTTTTCTCTTGGATATACTGCTTCAAGAACTCACCATTACGGAGCATAGCCTCGTCATTGCTTGCTACGTTAACAACGGTGTTAGCATCCAAAACGAATGGTGCACCCTTCTCAGCAGTAATACTTTGTGGGAGAGGAACTACTTGATAGTTCGCATCTGTGGCATGAAGCGAGATGCTCGCAATCATCAATGCCACTGAAAGTAAGATTTTCTTCATTCTGATTAATATGAATATTTTGTATTTAGGTTTTTATATTCTGGATTTCAACTATCCAAAGGCAAAGATACGAAAAAAAAGTGATTAAACACTTGTTGTGGGTAAAAAGTGTAGAAAAAAACTACTTATACCAGTTTGTAAAAGTTCATTTGTTTCCTATCAATACTGGTTATAAAAGCAAAAACGAAAAAGATTTTTCCAAAATAATAGCCTATCCCTATAGGCTATGCTTCCGTATGTCAAGATAACCTTAAAGAATAATTTTACTGTCATTCCTGTCATTTTTGTAACATACCTAACTGTTTGATTTACAAAGAGTATACATGAAATGTTAAAAAGTGACAGCAAATCAAAACAAAACTATTTATGTAAGATTTGCTGTATTTTTCTCACTTGTTAGAGAGCCTTTATCCATCTAAATTTCGAAAGGACCATGTTTTAAATAACATCACCTTTTTCAGAATCCATACTATATTCGGTATTCTTATTTATTCGCAGCATACAGACTATCATTATTGAAAATATAATAATTCGCATCTCGATTTATCTTCCTTATTATCTCAAAAGCTTCATTTATACAGAAATCATACTCGTAGACTAACAGGGTATATATGTGGCAATATTCATTATAAATGTTTGTAGCAAATATCCCAGCATCATCTGTACCTAAAACTATTGGAGGAATTGGTTTCCCTTCCTTCTCCCATCTAATCCAATTAACAAGATGATAAGTATTAAAAGCTATTATGATAACCTATGAAGATATTACTCGTCGGGAGAGTTTCAATGGCTATTTCTTTTATGGTGCATTATCTTTAAGATAGCTAATTGTACTTCTCTCAGAGCATTCTCATCAAGAATCTCGAAGATCTTTACCTTTATCTCCTTTTTGTATTTCTCAACATACTCTTTTTGATGATATCTCCTTAAAGCCTTAATATTATTTAGTTCCCCACTATCTGCCAATTCTAATATATCTTCTTGCCTTCTCTTCCACGCATATATAAGATCATAAACTTGAAAATCATCATTAGGATAGATTTCTCTTGATAGTTCCGTTATACGCATATATAACCGTGGCATTAATGAATCTAAAGCCTTACATTCATTATTGCTAATTAAATTATACACAAAAAGAAGATCATCCATATATGCACCTATTGGAACTACAACTTCACACCCTACATTGTGTGCCCATGTCTCTGGGGCAACGCCAGCTGCTGTCGCATGTCCTATTCGATCACCTCTTTGCAAATCTAAAAAGGTTATAGCCTCATATATGCTCTTAATCCACCAAGCAAATGATAGAAATCTTCACCTGCATGATAGGTAAAATGCTGAAATCCTTTTTGCGTAACTTCTTGAAAACTGGAGCAAACACTTCAGGGGGTGTGTCAAACTCACTTGCAGCTGCATCAATTCCGACTATCGCCTTCCCATTTTTACTGCCACTATTACGCAATGAGATTAGTGCCTCGCATATCTTTTTATTCTTAAGTCTTAGTTCTTTAAATCGAATATCTTTTTTTTGTTTATCTGCCCTCTTTATAAAATGCGCAATGAGTCTTATATCTGACTTATTGCAACCTTGTCTATTATTTAGAAGTAACCATCCTCTTCGAATTTTATCAATTAAGTAATTATTTTTGTGTTCTTTATCCTTAGGTGAGAATCGTCCCTCTATAATTTTAATATTGTCAAGCTGATTTCCAGCCAATTGAAGGAAGCGTTGTTCATACTCTTGTTCGCTATATTCTCTTAATCCATTTGATGTGTATTGTTGGAACTGTTCAAATCCAAAGCATTGGGGTTGCTGCACCAACATTTGATTTACAAGACCAAGTATGAGTAAATAATGGTGAAAAGAACTGGCAACTTCTTTATTGTCAGGGTACATAGACATATAATGTAGTACTGAGATGTAAAGACTGCTCTCTGCCTGTCTTGTGAATGATTCAATAATAGGTACAACTTTACTGATCTTAGAGAAAAGGGTTTCTCTAAGTTTAACAGCTTGCGTTATTAAACGTTTCAGTTTATCAGGTCTTGTCCAATTATCAAACTGCTCATATTGTTCTCTTGCAAGTTTATTACCTTTTGCACTTTCTTCCATATTGTGAATGACTCTTTCTGGGTAGTGTAAAATATCAAGCCAAACAGAATCAGTCTCCATCGTACCATTTAGATGAATATGAAGGTCATTAAAGCCATTATTTTCTTTCTTCAATTCTTCTAATTGAGATATGTATGGAGGTATCAAACTCGTGTTTCCCAAGTTTGGTGCAATATACTGATTATAAAAAGAGTCCGACGTAATGTCAGTAATGGAAGAAATGACATTCTTGAAAATGTAAGCAGATATCAATAGCATAGGAGGAATATATGCTATTTGTTCTTGCCAAGCATTAAACTTCTCTATTCTAACATATATACGATTATTCCTTCTTTCTAAGAAGTCATTTGCAAGTTGGATTAATCCTTGCGTAAAAACTTGACTTACTTTTGTTATTCCTCTAAACGAACTTTCAGATACAAGTCTTAGATAATGGTGCGGGATTACATAGTTGTGTTCCCGCGCTATTATCATAAGTCTACGCTCGATATCGTCCAAAGTTACATCTTCCCCTTCCTGATAAGAGGATAGGGAAAGATGATCTATTAATAAGTATGATATGTGTGAGTTACTTTTCATGTTTCAGATGGATATAATCACCTTATTGTTTATCAATGTATTCTTCCTTATATAGTTCTTTTTAATTTCTTTTGTACAGCCTCGGCTAATATTGTTCACAAAAAGGCAAATTCTTTAACACATTATAAGCAGTTCTGTTATTTACATTATAAATATGTTTTATAAAGAATTCTTCTCCTTTTTCTTTTTATAATACGATTCAAAGGTATGTCTAATTTATCTTTTTTTGATATCTATTTTGTCAATTAGTGCATTCTCTTTTTGTTTCAAATTTAGCGTTACTCAAGGTATTGAATAAATTCATGTCGTTAATAATAATGTCGTTGACATGTTTATTAATTTCTAAAGAAACTTTTGTACTAAAGAAAAAACTAATTAGAGGACAAGATAATAAGCAACGTATAAGACTAAGTGAATCAAAATAGGAATTCCCATCTTCGTTTTTACTTGTTACTTTTCCTAAGTTATCATAGAATAACTTTGGAGAGCCTACTGGATTATTATTGTTGATATTTAAATTGTTCCCAAACTTTTCCTTCGTCTCTTCTACCAAAACTGAATTCAAGAAAACTATTAGATGCTGTTGGAATAGTTTTGCTAAACTCTTCTTATTAGGTACATTTATCAAAGCAGAAGTAAAGCGGGTCATAATACGACCCAACAGATAAGGAGGAATTGGACTATTTTCATTATCATGGATAAAGGATTTCCTCCAATCATTTAATGCCTTCACCAATCCCTTTACAGATTCGTCCTCTATATTTATATCAAGTTTTTGTGATAACTCTTCACTTGAAGAAATATTATCTTCTGCAGCATCAGATATAACTTGTCCCTCTGTTGGCATAGGATAAGTGCGATACAAACTTAAATCGCTAAGAATACCCTTAATAGATGATTCATCATAGCCTGAACGAATGATTAAGCATATAGCCGACAATAATGGAAGAACAGAATAATATAAATTAGTATTTTGTGTTTGACCCCTTTTCAAAGAAAAACAATGGTAATAGTGCCAACACTTTTTGTGCTGTATTAATATCATCATTTTTAGAATATTATCAATTGCATTTCCCTTTTCCCCTTGTCCTTTTTTTGCCGTTAAAGCAAGTCCTTCTAATAGTATTAATTCTGGTAACTTTAGATTGTTTGCCTTTCCAACCGCAGTCATTAAAAGCACTATATTCTTTATTGACATATCTTGCGTGATACCAGTATAGGACAATATTTGATCAAAGGCTGTTGGACTTAATTGCAAGTTGAGATTTCTGGTATAACCAACTCTTAACATATAGTCGAATATAATCCATGGGCTCTGTTTAGCTTGGTTAGCAAATATAGTAGTCAAGCCCATAAGGACCCCATTCATATCATGATTGATGGTGTTAGGAATAAGCAAATAGGAATGTGGAAAACCATTTGATTTTTTCAAATATTCTACAATAGAAATGGTTGTAAAAATAGGATTTTTAACAGCAAGGTCTACATCAATATTAGCAGCTATCATACGTGAGACATATACATTAATCTGACTCATAATATCAGGCTCAGTATAATCTGAAAGTATGCTTATCTGGCTACGAATAGATAGACCTAATAAATAATCGATAAATAACCGTTGAGTTGAGTTCTTATGAATACCAAAGTGTTCCAAGATATCAGAATATACATCTTCTATTTCTTTGCCTTCCTCCTTTATCATATATGATGTTTGATATATGTGCTTGTAGTCGAGTAATGTCCTCAATTGAATTCTATTCTCTGGTTTAAGCACCTTTAAAAGGTACTGTCCTTCTAACTGATTTACTTGACTTTTGTAGTCATGTTCCTCAAATGTTTTTAATTCTTTAAGTTGATTCCATTGGTGTAAACGGACATTATATGAATAGAGCGTAAGATTTCCACTAAGAAAAATGACAAACTTAGGTGTAGTAAGATATTTACGTATCGTTTCAAGGACAGACCATCCTTTTGACATATCGACATCAATATCATCAAAAGCTAAAACAAAAAACTTTTTACCAAGAATCTCTAAAGCAATGTCTACTAATTTGTGGAAATTCCTTTCCAAATCGTATGCAGACTTTACATTATTTAATCCACGCTCGACAATGTACAAATCATCGTCCCAGTTTTCGTATTGCTTCTTATTTAGTCCCTCAAGTGTAGGTAAACCTTTAGCTAAGAACTTAATTTATTTCTCCAGTCCTTTTCAAAGCAACAACAATTTGCATTATTGTCTTTTCTATGACTTTCAATTTTTCTTCGTACTTCCGTATCAATCAATGACAAAATAACTAAGAATACATGTTCCTTCTCTTCCATTTGAGTAGGATCAATAATCTTTAGAATTTCAGCATCGTTTTTGTATTCTTCTTCTATGCTTTGTAAAAGACTAAGAATAAAAGTTGTTTTACCAGTACCTCTTCCTCCAAAGATGGAGATAGTATTGTATTGATGTTCAACATTATAAGGAGATTTTTCATTATTTTAACTTCTTTACTTGATTCTTTTATTAACTGTATAACACGATTGAAGTTGTGAGAATGAATACTCTCTTCTTGCTTTTAAAGCCATGAGCATACTTGCTATCTTCAAGGCAAATAGTTATTTGGCTTTCCTTTGGATTTTGATTATTACACATGAATTATTTAGATTAAAAATTATATTTCAAACTTAGATTTAACGTGAAAGTGTTAGATACTCAGTAAACTCAAATTTATAGGAAAGTAAATCTTTAACCTCATAGATTATTATCACAGAGTTTATGATGCTCTCCTTCAAATGTATGATAAGAGAAATAATTCTCTTTATCAATGTTTAATATTTTGCAAATGTATGAAAATAACTTGTTATATCAAAATATTATAAAAAGAAAATTATTTTTCACAAAATGGAACTCTCTTTCCAAAAGAATCATTCCTTTTTTTATTGTATAACGCAGTAAAACTGAAGTTACTAGACTGTAGCTTATTAGACAATTCAGGTAACCCTTCATTCGTTATATTATAAACGTAAACTCTGTAAATACATCAATTCATTTTTGTAATAAGTTTTATAGCTATACGAGGGTACAAGAGAGCTTAGAATTAAGGCTAACAATGTAAAGATGTAAGCTTACTCTTCAATCTCAGAAAGGCTTCTGACGAAGTTACTAAAGAAGTTGCTTGTTGTCTCAATGGGTGCATATCTGATGTAGCGGATACTGCGACGGACGTTGCGACGAAGTACAGAACTGTTGTTTTGTACAAATCCTACAGCGTTTTGTTTGAAGTGCCATTCATGTGCAGTGTCCTTCGCCAAGTCTGAAATACTGCGTAATGTGAGGTGGTAAGCATTAGGATCACTCTTGCCAACGAAGGGGATTTCGTCTTCTTCAAAGCCAAAGACAGAGATGAGAACATTACCCTGTAGCTCTGCCATAGCACTCAACTGCAGGGTGTTCAGCCAGTTCTCGAGTTTTACGAAGTCTACCTTATTACCCCGAGTTCTTAGGTATTCGCCCATCGTAATGATTCCACCTAAGTTCATACCACGTGTAAACATGGTTTCAGAGTTGTTGACAATCAGCTTCAATAGGTCAAGTGCCTCAATCGAAGTGTCAATACTGTGCAGTTCGTTGTAGATGAGATTCTTTAGTCTTCGGTTTAATAACGCATTGCTAAGTTTAACCGTCTTGGGTATTCTTGCAGTTAATGTCTTGCGTTCTTCCTGCTTGGCTTTGATGTCTGCAATGATACTCTCAGGTAGATTGAGTTCTTCATCCATCGAGTGTCTTGCGATACCATTGATGAAGATGGGCATCACCTGTTGTGCATCAACCATCTGTATGAGTCTTCGCCATTTGAAAGGCGACATCGGTTCGAGGTTCGACTGTGTGCCGAATGCGCCCGAACAGAGGATACGGAAGAAGTTGCGTTGAATGATGTCCATTCCAGATGATTCTATTGGTTGCATGGTGATTGGGTGTTGGGTGATGAGTGTTGGGTGATGATGATATGTTTATGGAGGTGGTGAATGGGGGTGTTGGGTGTTGATGTTTGGGGTTTGATGATATGTTATGAGTAACGACGGGGATAATGGAAGAGGATAGCGAGGAAGGCTGTGATGCCCAATAACATTGGATAATACAAGAATGGGATGATACTCACAGGGTTTATCTTTGCCAATCCTGCTGCCATCAATATCTGTGCACCGTATGGAATCAAGCCCTGCGCACAGCATGAGAAGGTGTCGAGGATGCTGGCTGCCTTACGTTTATCCACACCATAGCGGTCGCCTATCTGCTTTGCAATACCGCCCACGGTGAGGATTGCCACCGTATTATTGGCTGTACAGATATCCACCAAACTTACGAGGAAGGCTATTGTTAGCTCTGCTCCGCGCTTGCTGTTGACGTGTCGGGTGATCATCTTAATGAGATAGTCGATACCGCCATTCTCACGGATAATCTCTAACATTCCACCTGCCATCATCGTGATGATAATCAGTTCGCCCATACCGGTGATTCCTGCGCCCATACTTCCAAACCAACCATAGACATCGTAGCTACCATCAATGATGCCAATAGCACCCGTGAGGATGATTCCAATGGTCAATACAGCCATGACGTTCATGCCAAAGAGCGCGCAAATCAGTACTGCCATGTAAGGAATGACTCTGTGGATGTCAACGATAGCGGTCTGTCCGGTTGTGTGTATGTCTCTTCCCATGAAGATATAGATAAGCAGAATCAGAACTGCTGCAGGAGCAACAATGAAGAAGTTTACTCTAACTTATCTGCCATCTTACACTCCTGCGTTCTTGTTGCCACAACAGTTGTGTCGCTGATGAACGAAAGGTTATCTCCAAAGAACGAACCACCGACGACGACTGCGACGACGAAAGGAAGCGAACTTCCCGTAGAACTGGCAATACCTGCTGCGATAGGGGTGAGAGCAACGATGGTTCCGACACTCGTTCCGATACTGATTGAGATGAAACAAGCAGCGAGGAAGAGTCCCGGTAGCAGCATATTATCTGGTAGGACGGAGAGGGTTAGGTTGACCGTTGCGTCAATACTACCCATGTCCTTAGCCGAGTTAGCGAATGCTCCAGCAAGTACGAATATCCACAGCATCATCATCATGTTTTCTGTGCTGGCTCCCTTGCTATATATCTGAATTCGTTTTGCGAGTGGATAGCCTCCTGATATAGCGATAGCAAAGATACTCGATGCCATGAATGCTACGGTAATCGGTACCTTATAGAAGTCGCCCGATACGATTGAGGTGACCAGATATAGTACGATGAACACAAGTAACGGACTCAACGCGAGGAGTCCTTTTTAATTTTTTGTCATGTGTTGTGTTAAATGTTGGGTGTTGGGTGTTAAATGTTGGGTGTTGATGAATTGTGTGGGTGATGGGGTGATGGGTGTTAAATGTTGGGTGTGATGATTTCTATTCACCTATTATTCATTCTACCTTCACCTATTGTTCATTCCCTATTCTTACTTATCAAATCATATTTTGAGCCTTCGCACATTTTGTGTTAAGCCTCCGCACATTATGTGTTAAGCGTTAGCACATCTTGTGTTGAGTGTCAGTACTATTTTTATCAACGCCTTCTTTTATCTAATTTTATCCTCCTTATTATTTATTTTTGTCCTCCTTATTATTTAATTTTTATCCCCTTATTATCTAATTTTATCCTCCTTTTTACATCCTCTCTTTCATCTTCTTTTTAGCAATTTTGCCTCCCTCCCCTTCAGGGGAGGGTCAGGGTGGGGCTTTCCTCTCTAACCTTTCCTTTCGTGTGAGTCGGGGTGGGGCTTTTACCCCAAGCCCTATGATAGAAGTCGATATTCTCTGGTGTGAGCAAGTCGATAGGCATATAGTTGACCGGTTCTACCTTCTTTTTCAACACAATAGCACGGAAGAGAGAGTCAACACTGAAGTAGCCTTGTTGGTAAGCATGCTGTGCGATGAGGAACGATATACTGCCTTCTCGCAAGCAGTCAGCATTCTTATGCACCACGTCATAGCCCATAATCTGAACATTCTTACGATGAGTCTTTAGCAAGAACTTACCCACGATATGCGCTTTAGAGTTCAGTGTGATACAATGATGCACCTCAGGATGCTCGCTGAAGAACTTTTCTAAGATATGATCATAACGCTTACGCTCCTCGTCTAATGGCAGGTTTACCTCCAGAATCTTAATGTTAGGGAAGTTTTCTTCCATATAATGGCGGAAGCCTACCTCACGATTCTCCTGCTGACGGCTCGCCATCTTTCCGTCTTTCGTCTGCTTCATAAGCATGATGCTTTCTTCCTTTTGAGCAATGAGCATCAGCATTCGCGCAGCAAAACGACCACTCTGTATAGAGTCTTGTCCGTAGAACGACAGCGGTTGCAGCGATGGCATATAAGAGTCGAGCAGAATGAAAGGGATGTTGCGGTCGTGCAGTTCGTCGGTGAACTGGCTTGTCAACTCTAACGTTGTAGGGACAAGGATAACGCCATCCGGATTCTTCCTAAGGCATTTCTGGTAGGTTTCGATAAAAGAGTGAGGGTCTAATCGGCTGTAATACATGATTTCCAAGTCGATATAAAAGTCTCTACGTGCCTCGACAGCCTTCATTGCACCAATCTCAATCTCTTCCCAATAAGCCTCGCTACTATGCTTTGGAATCAAACAATAGAACGTATAACTCTTGTTATAAGCCAGTGCACTTGCGTAGACATTTGGCTGATAATTCATCTCCTTTAACACCTTCTCGACGCGTTTTAGAGCAGCCTCCGACACGTTCGGACGCTTATGCAATACTCTGTCAACTGTTCCAACGCTTACGCCTGCACGTTCTGCAATGTCTTTGATTCTAATCTTTTCTGCCATAAATTATGGGAAGTGAATATAATATTTTTGCGCTGCAAATTTACTAATAATTGTTGGAATGTGCGAAAGCACAGCGTTAGAATTTATAAGTAAAAGTTCTTTTTATTATTTAATTGTGTACAGAATGATAGATAATAGGAAGTTTTTAACTAAATTTGCGTTCTGAAATAATGCTGCGTGCAGATATGTCTATTAAAAGTAAACTTCAAAAGCTGTCTTTTCGCACAGGTGTCATCGTACTCCTGATGTGTATTCCCTTTTATATTCTTTCATTCGTACAAGTGTTTTTCCCAGTGTCAACAGCAACGAAAGGCGTACTGTTTACTATATTCTTTGGACTGGCAAAAAGCTTTCAATATGGCGGTATTGCTATTCTTGGAAAGGAAGGCTACAAGCGTGTAAAGGGCTATTTTAAACGGAAGAAGCAGGCGAAAGCTGAGGCTTTGAAGGGTGATGGCGATGCAACTCCTCGCTATTGTCCCGACCTTTTCACTAATCCTGAGATTCTCTCTGGTATTCGTCTTGTCATCTTCGACTTTGACGGCACACTTGGCGATTCTCAAAAGCTGATTACCGATACGATGCTTGCAACGATAGAGAGGTTGAACCTTCCAAAGCGAAGTCGTGAGGAGTGCGCCCGAACAATTGGTTTACCATTGAAGGAATGTTTCTCATCTATCATCCCGATGAGCGATGAGCAGGCTGAGGAGTGCGCTAAGGTGTATAGCGAAATATTCAATGTGAAAGAACGTTCCGGGTGTTGTAAAAGCCTTTCCGGGTGTGGTAGAAACGTTGGAAAGACTTTCTTCGCAAGGCATTCTGATGTCTATTGCAAGTAGCCGTAGCCATAGAACGCTTGCCAAACTGATGGACGAATTAGACCTCTCGAAGTATATCACTTATCTGATTGCTGCCGATGATGTTGTCGATAAGAAACCAGCAGCTGAATCAGTGCTCAAGACTTTGCGCCATTTCAACGTCGAAGCGCATGAAACGCTTGTGGTAGGTGATGCTGAATTTGATATCCTTATGGGACGAAATGCAGGCACACACACCTGCGGAGTTACCTACGGTAATGGTAGTAAAGAGAGTTTGGAAGCGGCAGGAGCAGAATGGATAGTTTGTTAAATAATGTATAATTCTTTGGCAGTTTCGTAATAAACCACTACCTTTTGCACTCGCAATTCAGAAATGTACCACGATTCATTAACGAATTGATTTTAATTAATATCGCGGGTTGGAGCAGTTGGTAGCTCGCCAGGCTCATAACCTGGAGGTCGCATGTTCGAGTCCTGCACCCGCAACTTTTAGCTTAGAAATACTTAGTAATAAGTTTTCTAAGCTTTTTATTTTGTGTTTGAAGATTTTTTTCTAACCTTACTATCTATGAGAAAAACTTGTTTAGCCTTCTGAAAAATACTTACAAACTTTTTGTGTAAAAAGGCTCAGAGCAGAGTTAAAAACAAGTGATTTAAGTATCTTTGTAAATGTCTTGTAGTCAAGTGTTTGCGAAGGTGTATTTCAAAAGGTGCTTAGTAAGGGTTCAAAAGGGCGTTAGTAAGAGGCTTAAAGGGCGTCTTTTGCAAGCCAAAAGGGCGTTAATTGAAAGGCAAAGGAGCATGAGTAGGGTTTGAGGGGTTTGAAAATTTGTGACAAGTTATGCGGTAGGAGGACGAGGGTTGTTGTTTTTAATAACTTGTGTTAGGATATTATGGCTGTCTTGTATTGAGCGAATCATGTAAAGACGGAGCGTGTGATTAGGACCAAGAAAATAGGGAGTAGGGTAGGCTTATGTAGATTCATGCTTTGTAGTCAGCGTGTTAGGTGGTAGTTTGTGCGGGATGTTTTATGCTATATCATTGTGTTAATTTTATGAGTCGTTACTGATATTTCAACTTTTTAAAGTATCTTTGTGTTCGATTTTTGTATGCTATAAATATACGAAACCATTATATCATTATCGTAACGACTAAAAAGTGGGAAGTAAGGCATACAAGTTACAAATTAGAGAGAGGATAATAAAATGAGAAAAGCTATTATTGCGGCATTTATAGCATTACTTTGTGCCGCTTGTGGAAGCGACGGAAATTCGTCGGATCCAATACTACCAACCCCATCTACCGAGCAGAAAGTTTCTGAGGTAACGACGGATGATATCGTTGAGTATTTCAATCTTGATAAGCAACTGAATGTTTATCAGGCTTTAGAAAAAGCAAAGGCAAGTTTAGGTAATAAGACTGTCAACGGTAAATTGGTGAGTGTTATCGCTGTGAACGAGCTGAATAAAGATGAAGAAAAGGGTACGTTTACGTTGAGAGTTATCGGTAATAGTGTTGATAAAGCCTTCACTAAGGACGTAGAATATACTGGTTTCGCTCAGAAACCTACTGATTACGAGATGGTTTCACGTGCTGTTGCTTCGTGGAAAGCAGATGTTAACTATCTGAAATACTTCGATTTCGATACACTTTATCGTCTGAAAGATAATAGTAAGTTTACTGCGGCGTATTTGCAGCAGTTTGTAGACCTATCTTCTTCAAGCGTTGAAGGTAATAAGCATTACACTTTTACACCAGAAGATTGGGCTAATACGACGATTAGCGATGTGCGCTATATTGGCGGAAGCTATTCAGGACGTATTGCGTTTACGATTACTTACAAGGGCAGAAAGGGTAACACGGGCAATAGTTCGCCTAATGTTCCTTTTGATAAGAACAAATATTATGCTACTTTGGTTACTGCAAACAGCGAGCAAGCAAGTAAGTTGTATATGCGTGGTGCCTATGAAAATGCAGATGTTTTCTACACTTCTTTGTTGAAGTTTGATAGTGATAAGTTTGTACCTTATCTCAAGGGAAAGCATAAAGATGATGGTGCTAATTCGTTACGACTCTCAATCAATCTTGTTGCAAAGGATGGTCACGATACAGAGTTGGCCGATTTTGAAGTGGAAGTTACTGGTTTTAAGCCTCTTTCTGCACTGAATAATGAACTTCTTATAGCTAACAGCGCAGAGGTTGGAAAGTTCTTCGGTAAGTATTTTAGAAACAAGGCAGATGGTGATTATTCGGCAGCAGTGAAGGCGTTTGACCCAAGAGTATGGTTTAAGAATGTTCAGATGTCGTTGAATCGTGATGGTGAAGTCATTGTTTTATATCCAAACGAGGTACAAGCAGGTAATGGAAACAATCTTCTTACGGCATGGGTACCAGGTAGCGGTATGGTAAAATACATGGATATCTATCTCTTAGATCCACGTGTTGAGGTGTTGAGTGCTGTGAAATCTGGTAATTTCCTTGATGTTAAGTATAAGCTTGTCTATGTAAACGAGGTGGCTGTAACGGGTAAGGAACAAACTTTGCGTGTACAGTTCCCAGCATCTTAGTAACGTAAGATGATTTGGGCAATTGGAAAGTTTTTTGTATTTTTGTGCACCGAATGATAGTACATCCCTTCATACCTTAATATATATAAGGGGAGGGAAGACAAAGAAAAGCTATCGTTCGCAGTAATGTAGAAATTACATGAAACAATAACTATGGCAAAATTAACAGTAAACAATTACGATGAGCTTGCTGCCCGACTGGGCGAAAAGCTTGGTGAGAGCGAGTGGTTACTCGTTGACCAAGAGAGAATTAACCTCTTTGCTGATGCTACCCTCGACCATCAGTGGATTCATGTTGACACAGAGCGTGCAGCTGTAGAAAGCCAATTTAAGAGTACAATCGCTCATGGCTATCTGACACTTTCACTGCTCCCACACATGTGGCAGGAGATTATGGAGGTGCATAACATCAAAATGATGGTCAACTATGGTATGGATAAGATGCGCTTCGGCCGTCCAGTCCTCGTGAACTCACGCATTCGTCTTGTTGCCACACTCGATAGCATTGAGAATATCCGTGGTATCTGTAAGGCTGGTATCAAGTTCCAGATTGAGATTGAAGGCGAACGTAAGCCAGCACTTGAGGGTGTTGCTACCTTCCTTTATTACTTCGAATAAGTAGAGGTAAACTCTTATAAATAGACATAGGCGGGCATAGACGATTTGTATCGTTTATGACCGCCTATCATTGATTTATGTTATCAAAACACGGTTTCTACTATACAATTACTTGAGTTCGGGATAAGTTTAGCATGAAAAAAGTTCTAACTGCCTTGATTTTTCCACATACACCGGCAGTGCCTCTGGCTTGTTCTCAAAGAAGCAGTATGCTGTAAGGGCAGAACACAAGTTCATGATAAAGTTGTGTATCGAGCGGTGTCTTGAGTGAACAAGGTTGGCTTTGTTCTTGAGTAGTTCGTTAATGCACTCGATAATGTATCTTTTCCTCAGCATAATCTTGTCCCACATAGGCATCAGTTTGTTCTTCATCTTAGCCTTGAGCCCATGAACGAGTTGGATACCTTGACTGAACAGACTATCAAAGAGTTCCTGCTTGATGTACCCTCTATCAGCAAAGATCTTTCCCAAATAAGACCTTTTGCAAATACCGTCCATACCCTGCTATCTCTGTCATCCACATTTGCTCCTGTAAGACAGAACGTTATCACTTCACCAGAATCATTGCATAGCAGGTGCAGCTTGAATCCATGACACCAGCCCATGGTACCCTTTCCGTCCTTGGCGAGGCCGGCAAAGACTTTGTTGTAATATCGTCGTACATTGTGACATACGGGTATCATTGTGCTGTCAACGAATGTTATACCCGTACACTTGCCGAAGGCATAGAGCTTCATGAACAGCATCATCTTAAAGAACACTCTAGGCATGAGTTCAACGAAGCGGTTATAGGAAACCGCGTCGGGAAAATCCTGACGCATCACCCCTTTGACCCAATTCAAATAATACTCCTTGAAATTGCGATATGCGCCGAAATGATAGCATACCAAAAATGGTCATAATCTCACTTTCCGAGAGTCTGCCCTTGCGGTTTCGGTAGCGTTTGCCGTCACTGTTATGGGACGGTAGACGCAGGTTTTTCGCTAATTCGGCACTCAAATTCTTATCAAACTCGTCGATTATACAGAAAATTTCAGTAACTTTGTCCTTGGTAATCATCGTTCAAAAATCTTGTAATCTATTGATTTTCACCTATAAAGATACGAATTTTTGACGAGATTACCAACTTTTTCAAGCCTTTTCTTATCCCGAACTCGCGTATACAATTAATGTTAAAAATAGGCTTATATCATTAACGAAAAATATAAATTGTTGTACCTTTGCAGAACAAATAGATTTATTTCAGGTAACAAAGAGATCAAAGTTGCTTCATAATTTTGAAGTAATCAAAACATTTAAGGAAGAAAAGTATGGTATACGACCAACTAAAATTGCAGAGTCAACTCTGCTTCAGATTGTACACAGTGAGCCGACTAGTTACTCAAACTTATTATCCATTGCTTGAGAATTTAGGTATTACCTATCCTCAGTATCTTGTATTGATGGCCCTTTGGGAGGAAGACAATCAAAAGGTGATGGAGCTTGCTCATCGTCTTTACCTTGACTCAAACACCATGACTCCACTTGTTCAGCGTATGGCTCAACTTGGATTGGTTGAACGTGTAAAAGGTGAGAAAGATGGAAGAGAAACCTATGTGTCACTTACTGAGCATGGAAAAGCTTTGCAGGAGAAGGCAAAGGATATCCCATCTTGCATGGTAGGAAAGCTGTTTGAGAACGAAGAAGAGTTCGTTCAATTCAAGGAGATAGCTACAAATCTTGACCGTCTCATTGCTCGTCTTTCAGGACAACGTTCTAAAGAGAAGGAGGAAGCTTTGGCTAAGATACGCGAAGAGCGTTTGGCTTCTAAAAGAAGTAGAAAGTAATTTCAATCGCTTTATAGTATAAAGTAACAAAGGTGTATCTATAATAGGATGACTATTAGGGTGCACCTTTGTTAATTCATAATTCATAATTCATAATTCATAATTATGATTACTATTATTAGCTTTGAACTTTGAACTTTGAGCTTTGAACTTTATGATATGTGCTTTAGCCTCTATCTCACTTTTACCGACTACGAATTTTGCTAATGCTTATTACAATGTAATTCGTGTCATTGCGTAATTCGCAGTTGACGAGTTAAGTCGTTACTTGTAGTGATAACCCACAGTTAATATCAGTAATCATAATTATGAATTGTGAATTGTGAATTATGAATTATGAATTATTCATTGCTTCCCCAACACTCAATATCCTTTGCTATCTCAGGCATTGTTTCTCGTTTAAAGACAGGACTCTGCACGCCCGCACGCTTCTGTCTACGATAGTCATCGAGCAGGCGGAAAGCGTATTTACCAAGTGTAAAGATGGCTATAAGGTTGCAAATTGTGATGAGTGCCATGAAGAAATCGCCAATACTCCACACAAGGTCAAGACTGGCAAGAGCACCAAATATAACCATTACACCTCCTGTTATCACACGCAAAACGAGAATAGCTGAAGGACGGTCGGTCAAGAAACGCACATTGGTCTCACCATAATAATAGTTTCCAATAATACTACTGAAAGCAAAGAAGAAAATAGCTATCGCAATAAACACTGGTCCAGCCGTACCCACTTCGCTCTCTAACGCTGCCTGAGTAAGTAATATTCCCGACTCAGAATTATTGGTATAAAGTCCGCTAATGATAATAATAAAAGCAGTACAGCTACAAACGAGAAGCGTGTCAGTGAATACACCGAGCGACTGGATAAGTCCTTGTTTCACGGGATGAGTGGTCGATGCGGTTGCAGCAATATTAGGTGCAGAACCTTCACCCGCCTCATTACTGAACAATCCACGCTTAATACCATTCATCATCGTTGCTCCTAATCCACCACCTGCAATCTGTTCAAAGCCGAAAGCATTCTCAATAATAAGGCAGAAGACATGAGGAATGAGTTGGATATTCATTACAATAATCACCACAGCAAGGAGAACATAACTCACTGCCATCAGCGGAACGAGTACGCTACTTACCTTAGCAATACGCTGAATACCACCGAAGACAACTGCTAAAGAGAAGACTGCAAGAACGATACCCATCCATGTCGGATTAATCGAAAAAGCCTTCTCCATTGCACCACAGATGGTATTGCTTTGTATGGAAACATAAGCCATACAGAAAGTCATCGTAATCAGTACTGCAAAGAGCTTCGCCATCCATTTACAATGCATTCCATGCAGAATATAATAAGCGGGTCCACCAATAAACGAGTCGGCATGACGACGCTTGTAAAGTTGGGCAAGCGTAGACTCAATAAAGGCTGTCGCAGAGCCCAAGAGAGCTATGACCCACATCCAAAAGACAGCACCAGGACCACCAATGGCTATGGCACTTGCCACACCTGCAAGGTTTCCCGTTCCCACACGTGAGGCAATCGAGACGGCAAAAGCTTGAAAAGATGAGACATGCTTCTCGCCCTTATCATGCGTACCTGTCGATTCAGTCAGCAAACGAACCATCTCGCCAACCATGCGAAACTGTACGAAACGCGTCCGCCACGTAAACCATAACGCACAAATAATGAGTGCGGCAACAAGGATATAAGACCATATAAAATAATTGACAGATACAATGGATTGATTTAACCATCCGTCTGCAGAAAACAATTCTACCATTTAATAAGAGATTAAATATTAGATACAAAAAATACTAAAACATCCGAAAGATATCAGATTTGTTCACAAAAAGTGCTATTCACTTGACATTCACAATAATTTCACTAACTTTGCAAATTACTAATGGTTGATAAACACATGGTAAGAAAAAGAAAAAACAAGTTTAGAGATGTACGCGAATTTCTGATGATTGCATTGGCAATGCTCATCGGCAGTTTCGGCTGGTGTGCATTCTTATTGCCTCATCAAATCACTATCGGCGGTATTGCTGGTATTGCATCTGTCATCCAATGGGGTCTTGACATCCCTGTACAGTATACCTATCTCACTATCAACGGCATATTGCTCTTTGTCGCATTAAAGATATTGGGTTGGAAATTCTGTGTCAGGACCATTTTTGCCGTCTTGGTGTTCGCCTTTACAACATCGATTCTGCGCGAAGTCTTTGCTGGACATCCGCTCTTTTCCGACGAGCCTTTCCTCGCCTGCGTGGTGGGTGGTGTATTGTTAGGTGTCGGGAGTCAGCATCGCCTTGCAGTATAATGCCAGTTCAGGCGGATCGGATGTCATTGCGGCAATGATTCATAAGTATCGTGATGTGTCACTCGGACGCGTCATCCTTGCTTGCGACCTCTGTATCATCACCTCCAGTTATCTCGTTTTGGAGAATTGGGAAAAGGTAATCTATGGTTACATCGTCCTCTTCGTAATGACCTATGTTGTGGACTACCTTATTAATGGTATGCGTGGTTCGGTGCAGTTCTTTGTTATCTCTGAACATTGGGGAGAGATTGGTTCTGCCATTAACAACGATGTCGATCGTGGCTGTACGGTTATCGAAGCACGTGGATTCTACACGGGTAAGAAGGTGGGAATGCTCTTTATTATCGCACGTCGTTCTGAGGCACACTCCATCTATCAAGTGATTGACGAAATAGACCCTAACGCCTTTGTATCACAAGGTGCTGTCAACGGTGTCTATGGCATGGGATTCGATAGAATGAAGGTAGCACATAAAAAGAAAGTTGCTGACGAGAAAGTCAGAACAAAAGAATAAGAAAGAAGGAAAGATTGTAAAGATGAATATTCAGGAACTCGAAGGTAAGCGCATTGCTGTTCTCCTTTCTGGCGGTGTTGACAGCTCGGTTGTAGTCTATGAGTTTGCACGATTAGGACTGCACCCAGACTGTTTCTATATCAAAATAGGACCGGGAAGAGAAGGAAGATTGGGACTGCAACTCTGAAGAAGACCTTGAAATGGCTACACTTGTGGCACGCCGCTTTGGCTGTAAGTTGGAAGTCATCGACTGTCATAAGGAGTATTGGGACCAGGTGACACGCTATACCATGGAGAAGGTGAAGGCTGGTTTTACGCCTAATCCGGACGTGATGTGCAACCGACTGATAAAGTTTGGGGCTTTTGACGAGAAGATGGGACATGACTATGACCTCATCGCTACGGGTCATTATGCACAGACCGAATGGATTGATGGGCGTAAATGGCTTACCACAAGTCCTGATCCAGTAAAAGACCAGACCGACTTCTTAGCACAGATTTACGACTGGCAGCTAAAGAAAGCTATCTTCCCAATCGGCCACTATGAGAAGAATGAGGTGCGAGAGATTGCCAAACGAGAGAATCTCATTAATGCACGACGTAAGGATTCGCAGGGAATCTGCTTCCTTGGAAATATCGACTATAATGAGTATGTACGCCGCTATTTAGGCGAACAGATGGGCGACGTCATCGAACTTGAAACGGGAAAGAAAATTGGCGAACACAAAGGACTATGGTTCCATACCATCGGGCAACGAAAGGGGCTCGGTCTTGGTGGTGGCCCTTGGTTCGTCATCAAGAAAGATGTAACTAAAAATATCCTGTACGTAAGTCATGGCTACGACCCTGCTACAGCCTACAAAAAAGACTTCCCGCTCCATGATTTCCACTTCTTGACAGAAGGTATCACAACTTTACCTGAGAAGATTACCTTCAAGATTCGCCACACACCTGAGTACCATCCTGCAACTGTTGAACAGTTGTCGGACGGTAGGTGTATCATTCACTCTGCCGAAAGCATCCACGGCGTTGCTCCCGGACAATTCTGTGTTGTCTATGATGAGCAGCATCACCGCTGCTTTGGATCAGGAGAAATTACGCTGTAAGGGTGGAAAGTTAACGAGTTGACGGGTTGACGAGTAAACAAGTTATGTGTTTTGTTGAATGATTTATTCTTGTAAGTTAACAAGTTGACGGGTTGACGAGTGAACAAGTTATGTGTTTTGTTGACTGATTTATTCTTGTAAGTTAACAAGTTGACGGGTTAACGAGTAAACAAGTTATGTGTTTTGTTGAATGATTTATTCTTGTAAGTTAACAAGTGGACGGGTTGACGAGTAAACAAGTTATCTGTTCTGTTGACTGATTTATTCTTGTAAGATAACAAGTTGACGGGTTGACGAGTAAACAAGTTATGTGTTTTGTTGACTGATTTTTGCACCAAACTAACGAGATGACAAGTTACAAGCTGACAAGTTGACGAGTAAACAAGTTATGTGTTTTGTTGACTGATTTTTGCACCAAACTAACGAGATGACAAGTTACAAGCTAACAAGTTGACTAATTGATGGGTGAACCAGTTATGTGTTTGTAAATTGGTCCGTAAGGTTTATTGCGTCCAAAAAGCAAAAAACATAATTCCATTTGAGTTTATTTTAGAAGAGAGGAGATAGCTTAAAACAGCTATTTTCAGATATATAAAAGTAGGATTTAATCCCTCCTGTTAGTTTTTAGCGCATAATCTGCATTGTATGTTTATGTTTCTGTCTTATAAATATTTCTATATTTGCTAAACATAAGCAACTTACTATCCTTTTAACAATAGCCTTAATATCCCTTACTTTTCGTCTTCAATAGATGTGTTGATGCTTAGCACATATCGTGTTATTGGTTAGCACCAATGGTGCTAAGGGCTAATCACAGTGCTATTTGCTATCAAAGTAGATCCAATTTCTGATTAGAAGCGGCTTGTTTTACACAAATCCTACTCATTCCTATTGACTAAGAAGACTTATTGCTCCGAAACAAATACGCTATTGTTATTGAACCCCAATCGATCATTAGAAAATAAAATGTATAGTTCTTCTTACAATGGTATTGTTTCCTAACATCTTTTATTTTCTTAAGATATTACCATTTATTTTTGTCTACTTCTTTTACATTTCTGTATATATTCTTTCGAAAATCATATCTCACTATTACCCATCCATATATCTATTCAGCCCTTTTTATAGACAGAAATCCACAAATATTTATAATTATAAGTGTTTTTATGTACTCTTTTATTTGGAATAGAAAGAAATAAGACTAATTATGATTTAGAGTATAAATTTAATCGCAAAAAGATTGTTTCTTTTATAAATAATATTTATATTTGCAGCAGATATATAATAGGACGAATAACCTGTAAGAGTCTTTACTCATCAATTCCTCTTAAAATATCTTCTGCCATACGTGCAGATACCATAGAAAAAGTGTTCCATCCGACATTTGATTAACTATAAATATGTATATATGAAGCAGGTTTACTATTTTATTTTCTTAGTGCTACTGGCGTTCTCGTCAGTAAACGCAAAGGCTGACACGACTGTAAAAGTCAAGGTTGATGATATCAACAGAGTTTCAGTCAAAGTAAATTACATGCCCGTTGTCAATCTTGCTAACGGAACAAATGAAATTACTGTGCCTCAATATGGTGCCTTAACCATTGAGGCAAAACAAGGTTATTACTTAAAGAGCGTCCTCAAGACGATTGATAATGATAACTCTGCACCACAGACTATTAATAATCTAACCAGTTGCAACATCTATGTTTCGGATGCAGACAATAATAAGCTCTTCACTGTTAAAAGTGCTGACTTAGCTGCAGCTCGCACAGGTTCATGTACTGTAAACGTTGATAATGCCTCAAAAGTGAGGGTGTCACGCAATGAATCACGCACGGCAGTAGAGTTACAAAATGGTGAAAACACAGTTAAATGGATTCCTAATACCGAGAAAACACTTGTGATTACCAATGCTAATTATGGTGATGCCCCTATATATAAGGTTACACTTGATGGTAACGACGTTACTCCTTCAAGTGGTCAATACTTTGTCACGCTGACCGCTGGCTGTGTTGTTGACATTAAAAGCCGATTATCCAAAACGTATCTTATCCAGTTAAATTCAACTTTACTGACGAGAAAGCAAAGGGTGTTATCTCAAAGGTAATGGCTGATGGTGTGGAAGTTAAGAACTACAATGACGCTGATTTCAAGCTGAAAGCTGGAACAAAATTGTCATTAACTTTCGACCAAAGTAACTATGCTTTAGATGCTTTCAAGGTTAATGGGACTGCCACTACGATATATGGTACCCTACGAATGCTATGTGAAAGACAATCTTGTCTTTGATATTCAAAGCCACTACAAATATGCTACTGTAAAAGGCTGTTCTGACTGTTGATAAAGGCTGAAAAATATCACCGCTTATGAGGGTCCAAGCTATAATAATAAGGTGATAACACTCAAGGATGGCAGCAATAATATTGAGTTAGGAGAGAAGAATAACCTCATCCAAATAAAGCCTAATAGCGGTTGTAAGGTTGAATCTATCAAGGCAAACGGAACTCCTGTAGCAGCTAATTACGAAGGAGCATACGAGATAAGACTAACCGAAGGTATGACTATCGAGGTTAAAACATCTGCTATTGTACGCGACCAAAAAGCAACGGTTTTCATTGACGACATCAGCGTTTGCGAACTATGGTTTCAGTTTCTATCGTTCTGACCGTTCGATGGTAAAGATGCAGACGGGTGAAAATACTGTGATGTTCTCAGCTGACGACAATCATTTCATGCTTGTTGCAAACGGAAATGACATGAGTAAGATGGTGATAAAATTGAATGGAACAAATCTTAACCCATCTTATCCTCGGCGGCACAAGTTTTGAGTTTGATTTGAAGAACAACGACCGTCTGGATGTCCTTCTCAAGGGCGACACAAAATGGTATTGAGCCATTGAATCAGTAAAAGCAAAGGTAAGGCTGTAGTCTATCGTCTTGATGGCAAGCGTATAGAAGGCACCCAACTACCTAATGGAGTATATATTATTAACGGTAAAAAGTTATAGTCAACAAGCGATGAGAAAAAAATTCTACTCACAGTATTTTTGTTTTATGTTCGGTAGGGATTAGCTTACGGTCAGTCGAAGCTTGACCTACAAAGTCAGTTGGAACTGTTCAAACTCCGTAACACTTCCATTCCTACCTACAACAGTCGTACACGTTCGTTTGAACGCCCAAAGAGTGTACCAGAGAACACGATGGCAATGGTCGAACTGAAGGATCAGAACGACCGTGCAGACTTAGAGGCACAAGGCGTAAAGGTGCTGCGTGTACGTGGTAACATTGCCATTGTCGTGGCTCCTCTGGCTGATATTGAGCGTATAGCAGACTTGAAATGCGTTCGTCGTATGGAACTCCCACGTCGTGTTTATCAGAAGATGGATATCGTACGTAAGGAGATTGGTGTTGATAAGATTCATCAAGGCCTCGACCTTCCACAGGCTTACACTGGTAAGGGTGTTGTAACGGGTATTGTTGATGGCGGTCTTGACCCTAACCATATCAACTTCCTCAAGCCTGATGGCAGCACACGCTTCGGTTATATCAGTAAGATTACAGCCAGTCAGTCGAATAAGAATGGTTATCAATACGATAACTATTACCCTCGTGTAGTGCTTGATACCTTAACAAACCGTGAAGATGCATACGCTATTGAGGATTTTACTGCTGACTCTTACAATACGTTCCATGGTACACATACAACGGGTATCATGGCGGGTGGATACAAAGGTATGTGACCTACGCTAAGACAAACGATAACGATAGGGTCTTATAAAGTGACAGAGTCCTAATCCTTTCTATGGTTGTGCAACAGAGTCAGAGCTTGAGCTTCATGTGGTGATTTGCGCGATCAGTATATTGCACTTGGTGTTGATGATGCTGTGCAGTATGCAAAACTATCTGGAAAGAAGCCAAAGCCATGTGTTATCAACCTTTCATTAGGTAGTAACATTGGTGTACACGACTCAACAAGTGTGATGAACCGCTTCCTTGCAGAGGAAGGAAAGCATGCTATTATCTGTGTTGCAGCAGGTAATGAGGCTAATATGGCTATCGCATTGAAGAAGAATTTTACCGCTGCCGATGAGACGGTTAAAACCTTCCTCACGCCAATGCAACCAGATACTTTACGTTCTGGAAACAAGACCTACTTTAATCTTCGTAACGGACAGATAGCAGCTTATAGTAATGACTCTACTGAATTTGAGTTACAGATAGTTGTTACCAATACGGGTCGACGTAATCGTGCGGTTACAAGAATCTCTCTTCCAAAGAACACAAATGGCCAACCTGTAACCTATGCATCAGGTGGTGACTATTCAATGACTGGTGCAATCATTAACGAAGGCTTTGCGAAAGCATTTGATGGTTACGTTACAGCGGCTTCTGCAGTAGATGCAGAAACTGGTCGTTACTATGCTATGGCACAGATTATGACCAGTGATAACCAGAAAACTAACCAAGATGGCAACTATAAACTGGCGTTGGAAATAAAGAGTAAGAAGCCTGGACAGCGTGTTGAAGTTTACACTGATGCACAGTTTATCTACTTCGATAGCAATAAGCAGGAGGGTTTCGTAAGCGGAACACGTAATGGTTCTATCAGCGATATGGCATGTGCAGCGAACATCGTTACCGTTGGTAGCTACAATGTACGCAATCACTGGTCTTCTCTTGATGGCTATGTTTATGGTTACAACAAGCGAGGTGACGAAGATGATTTCCCTGAAGGCGAGGCTTCACGCTTCTCTTCTTTCGGTACATTAGCCGATGGTAGAAACCTTCCACACGTATGTGCTCCGGGTGCATCTGTCATCTCTTCTGTCAACTCATACGCTGTAGAGAATCTGGACTTAGGCTATACTGACATGGCATTGCAGGGTAGATTGGAAAAAGGTGGTAAAAAATACTACTGGCACCAATCACTCGGTACATCTATGGCTACGCCTGTCGTGGCTGGTGCTATTGCGCTCTGGCTGAAGCAAACCCAAGTTTGACAGTCAAGGACGTAATACGTATCATCCAGCAGACCGCTCGTAAAGATAACTATGTTACTAATACGGGCGACCCAGTACAGTGGGGTGCAGGTAAGTTTGACGCTTACGCAGGTTTGAAGCAGGTGCTAAAAGAGAAGAATACCAATGGTATTAATGGCGTAAGATATGCTGAAGACAAGGAAGTTCCAGTTATCACAATGACTGGCGAACGCGCTTTCACAGCCTTCCTTGCTGGTGCAAAGCAGCTGAACCTACGTGCCTACTCACTCAGTGGACAGTTGGTTCACTCGCTCTCTGCACAAGGTGACGAACTTAACGTTAATGCCTCTTCATGGAACAAGGGCGTTTACTTGATTCAAGTAAATGGCGGTAAGGCACAACGTATCGTTATCTATTAAGGCTTAATATGTATCGAATAATATTCCCAAAGGATAGGAATAACACTCCTAATCCTTGGGAATACGATAAGTAAACACAAGCTATAAAATCAGATCACAATAATATTTTTAATTATATGAAGCACAAATTTACTTTTTTGCCATCATTTCTCCTCTTAGTGATGGCTATGTTATGGAGCTCGCTTGCTGCTCATGCGCAAGATGAATGGATGATAAAGTTCCATACGAATGTGCCTGAAAGGCAAAAGAAAACAGGTGTTCAAGCACAGGTTTCTTTTTGTGTTGAGGTTCTAAACTGACAAGGCCAATGTCTACATTGACTACGGATCAGGTGAAACCGAAGTCGAAATTCAGAAAGCCATGGTTGAGAATGACAAAGGCGAACTGGCTATCAAAGGTACTCTTTGTACAAATGCTGTAACAGATGCAGGCTGGGTAACGATTTCAGGTGACCCAAACGATCTCTATTTCTTCAATGCTTCTGGTAATGAGATTGACAAGATTGAGTTTAATCCTAACTTAAAGCTACAAGTGTTGAACTTAGAGCATAACGTCTTAACATCCCTCAATATCGACCGTTTACAGAGTCTGAATGTTATCTATTTGCAGGATAACCCTTTCTCTGCCACAACTCCATTGATGATTGGAAAGATGCCTGAACTCATAGTTTTGGAAGTACCACAGATTGGACATATCTCTCCAAACTTCACCCTTAAGAACTTCCCTAAGCTACGCTCGTTTGATGCTTATCACACTATCGGCCTTAAGGTAGCAGACCCAACAGGCTGTCCAAATCTGCAGCGATTGAGCCTTGACATGACAAGCGTGGAAAGTGTTGACCTCTCAAAGAACTCAGCATTGGAGATTCTCAACGTGGGTGACTCTCGTATAAAGACGCTTGACCTTCGCAACAACCCTAAGATTACGCAGCTATATATATCTCACTCATCAGGAACAGTCAACACAGACGTGAAGTTTGAGAGCATTGATGTATCTCATTGTCCTGAACTTTACTACTTCTATTGTGGTGGTAATAATCTTAAAGAGCTTAACTTAAGAAACAATCCAAAGCTCTTCACACTCTCTTGTGACCGTAACCTCTTGAGAAAACTTGACGTTAGTCAGAACCCAATACTCTATAGTGTTAATGTACGATACAACTATATGGACTTTGCTACATTGCCTGAACCGGGCAACTGGTTTGAGTATTACCACAGGCAAAACCCTCATGGAGTTGAACAGATACTTATAAGGTAGGTGATGTTATCGACCTTAGTAATCGTGTGCTTCGTCCAAAAACAACTACACAGGCAAGACTCTTCCGTGTTCCAAAGGCAGACCCAACAAAGCCTGTAGAGTTAGATGACAGCTATTATTCTTACGAGAATGGTAAGGTTACTTTGAAGAAAGAACTTGATGAAGAAGTCTTTGTTCAGTTCAATAATAGCCGCCTCAAAGACTATCCTATCCGCACAGAAAACTTCCGTGTGAAGACTGTTGCAGAGTTTGGTAAGGACGTGAAGGCTATTCAGCTCGCAAGTCTTGGCGACGCTGGTTCTCCTCTGAAGATGTCTGTCGGTATCCTTGGTGCTACAGCAGCTAATCCTGTAACTGTAAAGGTTGACTTAGGCGATGGTAATACTACTCCATTCCTGATCAAGGATGAGCGCCCAGCTACAGCCAATATCGTGACTACACGCACTGGTGCTGGAGACATTATCGTATATGTCCCACAGGATAAGTACGTAACAAGTCTTGAGTCTGATGGCCAGTACATTGACAACATCGACCTCTCTGCACTCACAGAGCTTCGTACGCTTACATTGAAGGAGCAAATCTTACTACTATCGACCTCTCTTACAACAATAAGCTTGAAAAGCTCGACCTCTCTCAAAACCAGCTTAGACGTGTTGACCTCCGTGGTCCATCATCTTACTTCAATAAGAGTAAGTTGTCTGATATCAATGTAAGCTACAATCAGATTGACTCATTGCTCTTCAATACCATCTATGGTGTAACCAAAGCTAATGTAAGTCACAACAAACTGAATAAGTTGGATCTTAGGATGCCGACAACTTGCAGTATGCTTGATATCTCTCACAATAAGTTCACTCGACTTCTCCTCAACCACAGCGAACTTATAGAGGATGTAAACGTTTCAAACAATGAGTTGACAGAGGTGAAGATTCCACCAGTAGCACCTATCAAGAAGTTGAATGTTAGTGGTAACTACTTCACATTGGCAAACATGCCTAACGACTTCGGCTTGACTCGTGGTAACTTTATCTATGCACCACAGCACGTATTGCAGATTTCAACCTCTTCACCAGGTATTGATCTCTCTGAACAGAATATTACAAAGAATGGTGCAACAACTAACTTTGTATGGAAGAAGAAAGATGGTTCACCATTACAGTTGGGCAAGGACTACACCATCACCAATGGTTCAGCTAAGTTCACCAACCTCGCACTTGACTCTATCTATTGCGAGATGACACACCCAGCTTATCCTGATTTCGAAGGACAGAACGTCTTCAAGACTACTAATGTTCATCCTATCGCCTTCCCTAAATACGAGTTGGCTTCCTTTACTACTGTTAACCAGACTGATAGCGTAGTATTGTCTCTTGCAAGCTATATTCCTGGTAAGTCTGTTTACTTCGAGTGGGGTGGCAATGGTAATGTTACACAGTACACACTTGGAGATAAATATAAGATTTTCCAAGCTAAATCAAAGGCGAACACAAAGGTACGTGTACTCGTTGCTGAGGCTGATGATAAGGTGAAAGTCTTCAGTGTTGCAAATGTTAATATGACTGATGTAGACCTCACTGGTTTGAAGGAAGCAAAACTCATTGCTGTAACTCGTGCCGGACTGACCTCAATTAAGCTCCCTGCAGCACCAAATCTTACCGACTTGAACCTTGAAGGAAATGAGTTGACTGACATTAACTTGTCAGCTTTCCCAAATCTTAACTTCATTTCACTAACGGGTAATAAGATTAAGACATTCGACTTGTCACAAGCACCAAACCTTGGTATTGCATACCTCTCAAGCAACAAGATGAAGGAAATTAAGCTTAACAACCCTAAGCTTTGGAACCTTGACTTGAGTGATAATGACCTTGAAAGCGTGTCACTTGATAAGCTTCCTATGCTGGAGCAGTTGTGGTTGAATGCCAACAAGTTGACAAAGGTTGACGTATCTAAGAATACCAACCTTACAGTTCTCAATGTCGTTGGTAACCGTCTGAAGTTCTCTACAATGCCATTGCCAAGCAACAACGGTAAACCATTTAATAGATACTCTTACAACCTTCAGGCACCAATCGACGTTAAGTGCGTTAATGGTAAGGTAGACCTCAGCTCTGAGGCTGTCGTAGGAGGTGAGATGACAACCTATCACTGGTTCATCGGTAATGTAACATATAGAGATGGCGAGTTACAAGGCGAGAAGTTAGAGCTAAATGAGGAGTACACACTTGAGAATGGTGTTACCACATTGAAGCTTGACAAGACATTCACCAACCTTGTTTGTGTGATGGCGAACGATAACTTCCCTAATGCTCTTATCTATACAAACTACATCACATTCACACCTGCAACAGGTATTGATGCAGTAACTGCAGATAAGGATGTTAAGATTCAGTTCCTCGACGGTGCAATCAGCGTTCTTGGTGCACAGAATAGCACAGTTGCTATCTACTCAATTGATGGCAAGCTCGTTTACCAGGGTAAGGTTGCTGACGATAGCAGCCGCATCCCTCTCGATCGTGGTACTTACATTGTACGTGTAGGAAACAAGGCAGCAAAGGTAAGCGTTAAGTAAATAATAGCTAACTAATTGACATTCCCCTTGCTTGTTGCAGAATAAGTATTCAGCAACAAACAAGGGGATTGTTTTGTATAAGCCCATGAAGTGTCAATTAAGATTCGCCTTCTGTAACAAAAATCTACGAATTAAGCCTTAGCACTATTGGTGTTTACCATCAGCACGACATGTGCTAAGCATCAACTCGTCCAGTAAAGATGACGTAAGTGAACAAATAAACAGGTAAAAAAGTCAACGAGTTATATGTTTTTCAGTTTCGCTTAGATGTTTATTGTGCACGAGAAAAAGTGTTATCATCTTGTGATTTATTTCTATCTTTGCAACTCCTTTCTAAGACAGCTAACTATCAGCAGACTGTCTGGTATGAGAATCGTTTTGCAAAACAATCGACCAGACAAGGTACTGCGAAAGAAGAAAACCTTTAATCTTCTATGTGTTTACCCATAAACTTTACGCGGTTACCCATTAACAAGAAATACTATGTGTGAAGTAGGACTTACCTACTCTTTTTTACACCATAGAAGCGTCTAAAACAAGGTTAAAAGAAAATATTAACGATAAAAATTATAATCAACAAGCAATGAGAAAAATTTCTACTCACAGTATGTTGTTTGGGTATGTTTGGTTCTGCTTTTGGTCAATCAAAGCTTGACTTAAAGAGCCTGATGGAGTTAAATAAGCTCCGCAACATATCAATCCCTACGCGAGTTCAGGGATAAGAAAAAGGCTTGAAAAAGTTGGTAATCTCGTCAAAAATTCGTATCTTTATAGGTGAAAATCAATAGATTACAAGATTTTTGAACGATGATTACCAAGGACAAAAGATACTGAAATTTTCTGTATAATCGACGAGTTTGATAAGAATTTGAGTGCCGAATTAGCGAAAAACCCTGCGTCTACCGTCCCATAACAGTGACGGCAAACGCTACCGAAACCGCAAGGGCAGACTCTCGGAAAGTGAGATTATGACCATTTTGGTATGCTATCATTTCGGCGCATATCGCAATTTCAAGGAGTATTATTTGAATTGGGTCAAAGGGGTGATGCGTCAGGATTTTCCGACGCGGTTTCCTATAACCGCTTCGTTGAACTCATGCCCTAGAGTGTTCTTTAAGATGATGCTGTTCATGAAGCTCTATGCCTTCGGCAAGTGTGCAGGTATAACTATTCGTTGACAGCACAATGATACCCGTATGTCACAATGTACGACGATATTACAACAAAGTCTTTGCCGGCCTCGCCAAGGACGGAAAGGGTACCATGGGCTGGTGTCATGGATTCAAGCTGCACCTGCTATGCAATGATTCTGGTGAAGTGATAACGTTCTGTCTTACAGGAGCAAATGTGGATGACAGAGATAGCAGGGTATGGACGGTATTTTGCAAAGGTCTTATTTGGGAAGATCTTTTGCTGATAGAGGTACATCAAGCAGGAACTCTTTTGATAGTCTGTTCAGTCAAGGTATCCAACTCGTTCATGGGCTCAAGGCTAAGATGAAGAACAAACTGATGCCTATGTGGGACAAGATTATGCTGAGGAAAAGATACATTATCGAGTGCATTAACGAACTACTCAAGAACAAAGCCAACCTTGTTCACTCAAGACACCGCTCGATACACAACTTTATCATGAACTTGTGTTCTGCCCTTACAGCATACTGCTTCTTTTGAGAACAAGCCAGAGGCACTGCCGATGTATGTGGAAAAATCAAGGCAGTTAGAACTTTTTTCATGCTAAACTTATCCCGAACTCAAGTAATCCCTACTTACAACGCCCGTACTCGTTCGTTAGAACAACCAAAGACTACTCCTACAAACATTATGGCAATGGTTGAACTGAAAGATCAGAACAACCGAGCTGATTTAGAAGCACAAGGCATAAAAGTGCTGCGTGTACGTGATAACATCGCTATTGCTTTGATTCCCTTAGCCGATGTTGAGCGTATTGCTAATTTGAAATGCGTTCGCCGAATGCAACTCCCTCGCCGTTTGTACCAGAAAATGAGCCTTGTACGCAAGGAAGTTGGCGTTGACAAGATTCACCAAGGCACAGACCTTCCACAAGCTTACACAGGTAAGGGAGTGGTAACTGCTGTTGTTGACGGTGGTGTTGACCCTAACCACATCAATTTCTTTAAAGAAGATGGTACCAGCCGCTTTGCTTATGTGGGTAAGATAGTGGAAAATAAGCGGAATAAAAATGGCTATCAGTACGACAAGTATTATCCTCGTACCGTGCTTGATACCATGACACAGGCTAATAATGCGCACGCCCTTGAAACCTTCAAGACCGATAATGATGAGAGTGTACATGGCACGCATACCTTAGGTATCATGGCAGGTGGATATAAAGGAAATATCACTTACGGAGAGGCTGTTGGAACGTATCAAGCAAAGTCTGTAACAGGAGCAAATCCTTTCTATGGTTCTGCAACAGAGTCAGAACTGATTGCTTCTTGCGGAGATCTTAATGACTCATATATTGCACTCGGTATTGATGATGCGATTGAATATGCTAAGACCTCTGGACCAAGCCCTAAACCCTGCGTTATCAACCTCTCATTAGGTAGTAATATTGGTGTACACGACTCTACAAGTGTGATGAACAAATACCTTTCAAAGCAGGGAAAGGAAGCTATCATCTGTGTTGCTGCAGGTAACGAAGGCGAAAAGCCAATCGCATTGAAGAAGACTTTCGACACTGCTGGAGAAACAGTTAAGACCTTCCTTACACCGATGGATATTAGTCCTGTAGATGAAGGAGGAACCACTTACTATAACTTCCGCAACGGACAGATAGCAGCCTATAGCAAAGACTCTACTGTCTTTGAGTTTTATATCAATGTTGTCGACACAAAGCAGGACAATCGTACCATCCTAAGCATTGCTGTTCCAAACAACTTGAATGGAAGAGATGTGACTTACGCATCTAAAGCTAAGTATGTAAACAACAGCAACGATGTCAACAAAGACTTTGCGAAAGCTTTCGAAGGTTACGTCTCTGTTTCTTCTGCTATTGATTCTGAAACTAACTGTTACTATGCCTTTGCGGAGGTCATGACTGGCGACAATCAGACAACAAACCAAGATGAAGACTACAAGTTGACCTTAGAAATCAAAAGTAAGAAAGCAGGACAGAGTGTTGAGGTTTATACCGACGACCAGAATATCTACTTCGATGACAATGACGAGGACGGCTTTGTGAAAGGTTCAGCCAATGGTTCTATCAGCGACATGGCGTGTGCAACAAACATTATTACCGTTGGTAGCTACAATGTTCGTAATCGCATAGCATCACTTGATGGTAGTATCTATAACTTTAACGGTCTTAGTTCTGGAGAAAGTTTCCCAATAGGGTGAGATTTCAAGCTTCTCTTCTTTCGGTACACTCGGTGATGGTAGAAACTTGCCACATGTATGTGCACCGCGCAGCCGTCATCTCTTCTGTTAATACATACGCTGTCAAGAATAAGGACTTGGACTATGAAGACGATCAATTACAAGGTAAGTTGAAGAAAGGTAAGGATACTTACTACTGGCATCAGTCAATAGGAACGTCAATGGCTACGCCTGTCGTGGCAGGTGGCGTCGCTCTATGGCTTGAAGCTAACCCAAGCTTGACCATCAAGGACGTACTGCGTATTATCCAGCAAACTGCTAAAAAGGATGATTTTGTCAAAACAACGGGTGACCCAGTACAATGGGGTGCAGGCAAGTTTGATGCATACGAAGGTCTAAAGCAAGTACTAAAAGAGAAGCAGACCAACGGAATCAATGGTATCAGAACTACTGAAAGCAAGGGATGCTCCTATCATTACGATGGCTGGCGATCGCACGTTCAACCTCTTCCTTGCTGGTGCTAAGCAGCTCAACGTACGTATCTTCACACCGAGCGGACAGCTCGTTCATTCGCTTTCCACACAAGGCAATGAATACAATCTGAATGCTTCTTCGTGGAATAAGGGCATTTATCTTATTCAAGTGAATGGTAACAAGGCACAGCGTATTATCATCTATTAAAAGCGCATCACATACATTAAAAAGGGAAAGAACCTTTCAATGATTGGGAGAAAAGGAACTAAAAGCCTCATCCCAATCATTGAAAGAATCAAACAAAAAAGAATTGAAGACGCTCTTTTAAGAATACATCTAATATCAAGAGGAAAACCTCCTTATTTAAGCACCTTCATCATGAAGAAGACTGTTTATTACAAAGAAACAAGCTAACTATATACAAAAACGGAAGTATGGTTAAAATTCGTCATAAAAGATTAGCTAATATGCCTTTTAATCCTTACCTTTGCACAGAATAAATAATACTTATGGACTGGTTAATTGATATTTTTTTCGGCAGAGAAGCAGGATACGGTAGCCCATATTATGCTATTGTATTCTATTGTCATCGCCTTGGGTATCTACCTTGGCAAAATTAAATTTGGAGGTATTTCGCTTGGCGTTACCTTTGTGTTGTTTGTGGGCATCCTTGCAGGTCACATTAAATTTACAGGACCTATCCCCGTATTGACCTTTGTACAAGACTTTGGATTGATTCTCTTTGTCTTTATGATTGGTCTTCAGGTAGGACCGGGCTTCTTCGAGAGCTTTGGTAAAGGTGGTCTAAAACTAAACATCCTTTCGACGGTGGCAATTCTGCTCAACGTCCTTGTGATGTTTGCTTGCTACTACATTTTCTTTGACACGAAGGACTCAACAACCCTTCCAATGATGGTGGGTACGCTCTATGGTGCCGTAACTAACACCCCTGGTCTTGGTGCTGCTAATGAAGCTCTCCATAGTGTTTACAAGAACGGTATGGACTTCGACATCACTTCAGGTTACGCCTGTGCTTATCCTTTGGGTGTGGTAGGTATCATCGGTGCAACGATTGCTATCCGTTATATCTGCAAGGTAAACCTCCAAGAGGAGAATGAAAAGCTGAATGAGGAAGAAGCTGAGAATCCTAATGCAAAACCTCATTCAATGTATTTGAAGGTACAGAATGCTTATATCGCAGGACGTAACCTCAAGGAGATTTCAGAGTTCCTTAATCGTGACTTCGTTTGTACACGTCTTATGCACAATGGTGAACTCTCACTCCCAACCTTGGATACTGTCTTCGAGTTGGGCGACGAGATTCTTGTTGTCAGCGCAGAGGGTGATGCAGAGGCTATTTGTGCCTTCGTTGGTCCAGAGATTGAAGTAGATTGGCACGAGGAAGACCAGCCACAGCAGTTGGTTAGCCGTCGTATCGTTATTACCAACAGCAAGATTAATGGTAAGACATTGGGAAGCATGCATTTCCGCTCAGTATATGGCGTGAACGTCACACGTATCAGCCGTCAGGGCTTGGACCTCTTTGCTGGTCGTAACCACCGCTTCATCGTGGGTGACCGTATCATGGTTGTTGGTCCAGAGGAGAACGTAAACCGTGTTGCTGCTATCATGGGTAACTCTGAGAAGCGTCTTAATGCACCTAACATTGCAACCATCTTCGTGGGTATCATCGTTGGTATTATCTTCGGAATGTTGCCAATCGCTATTCCTCACATGCCTGTACCGATGAAGCTCGGTCTTGCAGGTGGTCCATTGGTTATCGCAATTCTTATCGGTCGTTTCGGTTATCGAATGGGACTTGTGACCTATACTACCACATCAGCTAACATGATGCTTCGTGAGATTGGTTTGGCACTCTTCCTTGCCTCGGTAGGTATTAAGGCAGGTGCAACCTTCTGGGACACCGTAGTACAGGGTGACGGATTGAAGTATGTGTACACTGGTTTCATCATCACGATTGTTCCAATCCTTATCGTCGGCACTATTGCTCGTCTGAAGTATAAGTTCAATTACTTCACAATCATGGGTATGCTTGCCGGAACCTATACCGACCCACCAGCATTGGCTTACGCCAATTCAATTTGTACAGGTGAGGCTCCAGCTGTCGGTTACTCAACAGTTTATCCGCTCAGCATGTTCCTTAGAATCTTCTTAGCGCAGGTAATTGTACTATTCTTCTGCCAGATTTAGGATAGAATAAGTTATAAAAGAAAAATAATTTGGGTGTGTCAGACTTCTGATGCACCCAAATTCGTTTATCTCTCAACCAACAAGGACAGTTACTTAAACCCAAATACAAAAGCCTTCAATCATCTGCTTTTAAATGGCTATGGGCTTATTATGCGTTGTGAATTTTCCTTACATTATCTCGCTATTAATTTGTCAAAAAGAGGCTAAAAATCATCTTTTTCCTCACTCTTCTAAGTTGCTATCTATCAAGTGGTTGTAAAACTCCAATTCAAAAGGTGCTTACTTGGACTTCAAAAGGGCGTTAGTTAGACCTCAAAAGGGCATCTTTTGCAAGCCAAAAAGGCGTTAATTAAAAGCCAATTAACGCCCTTCTTATTTTCAAACTTAGAATTTTATTTACATTATATCACCCACCCTATACAAAAACATTACTTTGTTACTATGTCCTTAAATACTATGTTACTATGTTTTCACGTATATTGTTACCATATCTTTAAATACTATGCCTTTTTGTTCATTATGTCTACCACTGAAGTAATCATAATTATGAATTATGAATTGTGAATTTTGAATTACAATAGTAATCATAATTATGAATTATGAATTGTGAATTATAGAATTATATGAGAAAAAGTTTTGTATATTTGCCTTTGATTTGTATATAACCAATAGCAAAGGCTATATAAAAAGTAGATGAAGAGAACAAAGACATACAGCATAATAACAGGATGGGTAGCTTGTCTATTCCTTCTATTACTTGCTGCATGTAGTGTTCCACATGTACAAGAAGTTGACGATTTGAACGATAAAGCCTATGTTTTGCACTATCGTAATCTCGACTCTGTAAGAATCTATGCCAATAAAGCATATAACTTAGCGGGGAAGTATGATGCAGGAAAGGCAGAAGCATTAAACAACCTTGCTTTTGTTGACTTGATGAAGATGCGCTTTACTGCAGCCTATGCTAAGCTTGACTCTGTTCATAAAATCACTGACAACCAAGTAGAACTCTTAGTAGCTGATATTCAGCTGATGCGTCTTTGTCAGCGTGAGTCACTCAATAAGGAGTTCTACGACTACTATGAAAAGGCAAAGAAGCGAATTCATCGCATTGAAGAGGATGAGAAACTCCTCTCTCCTCGTCAGCGGCGTCGCATGGTCTATGCGCGCTCTGAGTTTGCTATTGTCACCTCTACTTACTACTACTATGTAGGTTTAGAGCAGCCCTCTATCAAAGCGATTAGTCAGATTAATCCCGATGGAGAGATTCAAACCGACATGGCACAGCTCTTGTCTTATTACTATAACATCGGAGCTGGTGGTATTATCAATACAAATTCGCAGAAAGCTATTGAGCAAAAGGAGTTTGAATATCTTATCCGTTGCTATATGTTAGCACGTCAGCACAATATCCCTTATTGGGAAGCCAACTCCTTGCAGGCTATCAGTGAACTGATTCTCAACGATAAGAGTAGAGCAACTCTGATGCGTGATAACTTGCCTTCGTTCCAGTATATCAACCTTGACAACATGCCCGAGAAGCTCCTTGCGGGTAACTTAGCACAGCGTTCACTGAATATCTTCAAACGTTATGGAGATGTTTATCAGACAGCTGGTTCCTATCGTACACTGGCTTCATGCTATTGGCAGATAAAGGATTATCGCTCGGCTATCATCTGTTTGAACAAAGCTTTGAACAATAATCCTGCTATCAAGCAAGCCCCTGACCTCGTTGCGTCTATTCGTGAGCAGTTGAGTGTGGCTTATTCGGCTATTAACAATAAACAGCAGAGCGATTATAATCGTAACATCTATCTTGACCTTCAGGACGAAACCCGTCAGGATAGATACCTTACATCACGTGCAGAACAATTAGAGCGCACCTCAAAACAGCTGAATCTTATTATCATTGCTGTGGCGCTCTCTATCTTCTTTGTACTTGCTTCGCTCGTCCTCTTCCATTATCTTCGTCGAAGAAAAGACACACAAGGTTCGTTGGACGACCTTCTCCTTCCACTTGAGCAGTGGCGTCAACAGCATCAACAGCACATGGAAGAGTTGGCTGAAAAGTATGAAGAAATATCAGAACAACTTGTTATCAACAAGTTACACCTCACGGACAATAAGCGTAAACACCTCGAACAGCGCGCTAAGATTTCGCTTGTTAATGGTGTTATCCCACTCATCGACCGTATGCTGCATGAGATTGAGAAGCTCAAGAAGGGTGGAGAAAACGAAGCTGTACAGGCTGAGCGTTACACCTATATTCGTGAGTTGACCGATAAGATTAATGAACTTAACGCCGTACTGACAGAGTGGATTCAACTTAGACAAGGTAAGCTGTCACTACATATTGAGAGTTTCCCAGTACAACAGGTATTCAATATCGTGAAGAAAGGACGCATGGGCTTCCACATGAAGGGCATAGACCTACGTGTAGATGACACAAAGGCTGTTGTCAAAGCCGACCGTGTTCTGACGCTTTTTCATGGTGAATACATTGGCTGATAATGCCCGTAAATTTACGGAAAAAGGAGGTAAGGTGACGATTACATCCATTGAGGAGCCAGACTATGTTGAGATATCTGTTGCCGATACAGGCTGTGGACTCACAGAGGAAGAACAACAACACATCTTCGATCACAAGCCAATCCATGACCAGAAAGACAGTGCTTCGCATGGTTTTTGGATTGATGAATTGTAATGGTATCATCAATAAATACAAGAAGATTAGTCAAATATTCTCTGTCTGTGAGATGGGTGTAGAGAGCGAGAAGGACAAGGGAAGTCGTTTCTTCTTCCGCTTGCCAAGGGTATCAGCCGTGTCTTGTTGGCTTTCGTCCTCGCTACAGCCTCCCTCCTGACGGCTCAGGCACGTCCTACAAGAGCCAGCGACAAGGCTACTGCCCTTGCAAAGAAGGACTATAACACCCTTGCTGGCATCTATGCAGACTCGGCTTACTTCTCAAATATCAATGGTTCCTATAGTAAGACATTGGCTTATGCAGACACATGTCGTTACTATCTGAATCTCCATTATCTCCAACTTCGCCCTAAAGGAAAGGAGTTGATGAAGCAACTTGGAAGCCTTTCTATCGTTCCTGCAGAGATTAAGTGGTATCATGATAGCCTGCCGATGAACTATGGTATCATCCTCGACATACGTAATGAGAGTGCTGTGGCAGCATTGGCACTGCACGAATGGGAGGTTTATAAATACAATAACTCTGTTTACACCCACCTCTTTAAGGAGCGTTATGCCGACAACTCATTGGGCGAATACTGTCGAATGATGATGAAGTCGGAGACGAATAAGAATGTGGCTGTTGCCCTTCTGGTACTCTTCTTGCTGTCGATCTTCCCCGTTTATTACGTGATGTACTATCGTCATCGTCTCTCTTACCAGTTCTGTTTGGAGCGTGTGAAACAGATGAACACTACCCTTCTCAGCGATATGAGCGAAGAAAACAAGCTTAAAGAGATTGAGAAAGGGGTGAGCGACAGATTCCCAGAACGATTACTGGTTATCGTCAACCAGATTAAGGAGGCTCTAATTGCCTCTGTGGAGGAGAACCAGAAGAGCCAATCAGACATTGAAATGCTCGAAGATGAGGTGCGATGTGTGGAATACGAGAACGAGCGTTTACACATTAGTAACAGTATTCTTGATAACTGTCTATCGACGCTCAAGCATGAAACGATGTACTATCCTTCACGTATTCGCCAGCTTGTAGACGAACCTGATGGTCAACTTGAGGCGATTGACGAGTTGGCAATCTACTATAAAGAACTCTATCAGATTCTTAGTCAGCAGGCAATGAGTCAGGTAGAATCTGTGAAACTCGTGTCGCGCCCAGTGGATATCACGACATTGGTAAGTCCATCGAAGCTGACAACGCCCTTCGAGTCACCACTTATCAATGGCGACCCTGTCTTCCTTGCTTATTTATTTGATATACTATATCTTATCAATAACAACCAACCACTGACGGTCACAGCCGAAGAACATCAGCCTGGTTATGTAACCCTACATGTTCTCATGTCGACGTTGACATTCTCTGATGACGTTTGTCGCGACCTCTTCCAGCCTTCTGCCGACCGTTTGATGTTCTTCATCTGCCGACAGATAGCCCGCGACAATGGCGAATCAACCAATAAGCGTGGTTGTGGTATTTCAGCTATCGAGACACCGAATGGCGTGAGAATAGATGTGGTTTTGGCAAAAGCAAATTAAGAAACATAACTAAACAAAATATACCTATGGAGAATTTTAGAGTCATCATCGTTGAAGACGTACCCTTGGAGTTAAAAGGAACGGAGGGTATCTTTAGAAACGAAATCCCTGAAGCTGAGATTATCGGAACAGCAGAAAGTGAAGTTGCCTACTGGAAACTCATTAAGCAAAACCTGCCTGATCTCGTATTGCTCGACCTTGGATTGGGTGGTTCAACAACGGTGGGAGTAGAAATATGCCGCCAAACAAAGCAGACTTATTCACACGTGAAGGTGCTTATCTTTACAGGTGAGATATTGAATGAAAAGCTATGGGTTGACGTTCTTGATGCAGGTGCTGATGGTATCTGCTTGAAGAGTGGCGAACTATTGACACGTGGCGACGTGGCAAGTGTAATGTCGGGCAAGCGAATGGTATTCAATCAGCCTATCCTTGAAAAGATAGTAGGTAGATTCAAGATGAGCGTGAGCAGTCAGTTGATGCACCAAGAAGCAATGGTTAGCTACGAGATTGACGAGTATGATGAGCGCTTCCTTCGCCATCTTGCACTCGGTTATACCAAGGAGCAGATTACCAACCTACGTGGTATGCCTTTTGGTGTAAAGAGCTTAGAGAAACGACAGAACGAACTTGTACAGAAGTTCTTCCCTGATGGTAACAATGGTATGAGCGTCAACGCAACGCGCCTTGTAGTTCGTGCGTTAGAACTACGTATTATCGATATCGACAACCTCCATGCCGATGAGGAATAAGTTAGGATATATAGTCTTAGTGCTTCTCATCGCCCAGTTAGCACTGATACTGCTCTCATGGCTTCTAACGGCAGCTTTTCCCGAGCTACCGATGCGGTCTATGCTGAGTAGTGAGGGCATCCGTTGGTTCTTTGGCTCCTTTGTCAGCAACCAACTTTCACCACTGCTCATCTACTTTATTATGACAGTGATGGCAGCGGGTGCGTGCGTTCGTAGCCGCTTTACCCTGCACTACGTGCAATGCTATCAAATATGAGAAGCAGCCTAACAAACTCCAAAAACAATCGTTACAAATTTCATTACCGTGAGAAGGCAGGTCTTCGCGTGGCATTGGTCGAGTTTATCGCCTATGTGATTATCATGATTCTTCTCACAGCTGTTCCGCACGCAATTCTCCTGAGTGTGACAGGACAGCTATTCCCCAGTTCCTTCTCATCCAGTTTTATCCCTTCTCTATCGCTCATCGTCACGATTATGTCACTAACCTACGGCGTGGCAAGTGGTACGATTGACAGCGTTGCCAAGATGCACAAGATTCTTGTAGGCGGTTTGGAAGTAGGATCAAGACTTGTCCCCACCTATCTTATCGGCATTCAATTGTATATGTCGATAAGGTATGTATTTATCTTATAACCTCAAACCAATCGGTCATTAGAGCCTAAACTTATTATGGTCTAATGACCGATTTGGGTTAAACATATACTACAATAAGTTTGTTTTCATTTGCTGTCACTTTTAACATTTTAAGAAAACTCATTGTAAATCAATTATATAAGCATTCGTTAAAGGTGACAGGAATGACAGCAAACTTATTTTTGTTCAACTTGTCTATGCAGATTAAGCACACATAAGAGCAGGAAAGCTTCTTCCAAAATATGGAGTGATAAAGTAAGTCTACTACATATAAAAGGCACACAGAGAGGGGGAGAACACGGAGGTGAAAGCAGACAATGTCACGGAGGTGCCGAAGGCACAAAGAGCAACAGAGGTATAGCGTACGTATTACTACTTGAGTTCGGGATAAGTTTAGCATGAAAAAAGTTCTAACTGCCTTGATTTTTCCACATACACCGGCAGTGCCTCTGGCTTGTTCTCAAAGAAGCAGTATGCTGTAAGGGCAGAACACAAGTTCATGATAAAGTTGTGTATCGAGCGGTGTCTTGAGTGAACAAGGTTGGCTTTGTTCTTGAGTAGTTCGTTAATGCACTCGATAATGTATCTTTTCCTCAGCATAATCTTGTCCCACATAGGCATCAGTTTGTTCTTCATCTTAGCCTTGAGCCCATGAACGAGTTGGATACCTTGACTGAACAGACTATCAAAGAGTTCCTGCTTGATGTACCCTCTATCAGCAAAGATCTTCCCAAATAAGACCTTTGCAAATACCGTCCATACCCTGCTATCTCTGTCATCCACATTTGCTCCTGTAAGACAGAACGTTATCACTTCACCAGAATCATTGCATAGCAGGTGCAGCTTGAATCCATGACACCAGCCCATGGTACCCTTTTCCGTCCTTGGCGAGGCCGGCAAAGACTTTGTTGTAATATCGTCGTACATTGTGACATACGGGTATCATTGTGCTGTCAACGAATGTTATACCCGTACACTTGCCGAAGGCATAGAGCTTCATGAACAGCATCATCTTAAAGAACACTCTAGGCATGAGTTCAACGAAGCGGTTATAGGAAACCGCGTCGGGAAAATCCTGACGCATCACCCCTTTGACCCAATTCAAATAATACTCCTTGAAATTGCGATATGCGCCGAAATGATAGCATACCAAAATGGTCATAATCTCACTTTCCGAGAGTCTGCCCTTGCGGTTTCGGTAGCGTTTGCCGTCACTGTTATGGGACGGTAGACGCAGGTTTTTCGCTAATTCGGCACTCAAATTCTTATCAAACTCGTCGATTATACAGAAAATTTCAGTAACTTTGTCCTTGGTAATCATCGTTCAAAAATCTTGTAATCTATTGATTTTCACCTATAAAGATACGAATTTTTTTGACGAGATTACCAACTTTTTCAAGCCTTTTCTTATCCCGAACTCGCGTATTACTGATAGCTTTGGTAATAAACGTTTTAAGAAATCTTGCAAACCACTGCTTTGTAAGGAAGTAGACAAAAGCATTACTAAAACTCGCAAATATCCTCTGTTCCTCCACGCACCAACGGTGCCTCTGTGTCTAACGATTGCAACTATATAAAACCTCTGTGCTCTCCATTGCTCTGTGTGACCATTCTTCAAAGTTCTAATCTCAAAAGGTATCTATCCAAATTGCTGAAGATACGTAGGAAAAACCTTAAATCATTCGTTACACTTAGAGACTACTGTGCATTTATTACAATTGCACCATGATGATTGCCTTAAACTTTTTCATCATTGTTTAGTTACTCAATGACTAACAATGACTTATAAAACACGCCTACCATTACGAGGAGTAGCCGTAAACGCAATTACAAAGATAATGATCCCAAAGCAAAGAGCTGCAGGCTTTTTTCTTAAAAGAATTACTATACTTCTCAGAGATACTCTCAGAGAAACATCTATTAATTATAATGAAAATGTAGATAGGTCTTAATCCTTGTTTTAATGGAAGATACTCTCAGAGTGTACGTGACTTCAAGTTTGCATTCGAATCTAAGAAGTCTTAATCCTTGTTTTTAATGGAAGATACTCTCAGAGAAAAAAGAAATATTAGAGAATGCTCTCAACCTTTGGTCTTAATCCTTGTTCTAATGGAAGATACTCTCAGAGCTTCAGATAGTGGTGATGACTTGTGGATATTACAGTCTTAATCCTTGTTTTAATGGAAGATACCCTCAGAGTATGGAAAAGAAAAGTATTATTGAGAATTTAGTTAGTCTTAATCCTTGTTTTAATGGAAGATACCCTCAGAGAGTTTTAGAAGACAATAGAAAGTAGGCTGTGAAATTGTCTTAATCCTTGTTCTAATGGAAGATACTCTCAGAGGTAACAATCTGCACGGCAAACGAACTCAACAAGTGTCTTAATCCTTGTTTTAATGGAAGATACTCTCAGAGAACAAGGAAATTTTAATTAAGACCGTCGTAGAGAGTCTTAATCCTTGTTTTAATGGAAGATACTCTCAGAGCAGACAAGAGTTAGATAAAGCCGATTACAAGGCAGTCTTAATCCTTGTTTTAATGGAAGATACTCTCAGAGAAATCTGAAGTTAAGGATAAAGTTCTCCAGATAGTGTCTTAATCCTTGTTTTAATGGAAAATACTCTCAGAGAACAACAAAGATATGGAAAAACTTAAAATGAAGTAGTCTTAATCCTTGTTTTAATGGAAAATACTCTCAGAGGTTTACTATGAACTATATAGAGCAATTCAAATACGTGTCTTAATCCTTGTTTTAATGGAAAATACTCTCAGAGGTTTACTATGAACTATATAGAGCAATTCAAATACGTGTCTTAATCCTTGTTCTAATGGAAGATACTCTCAGAGAATTCTTCATGCCTGATGGCTGGATGAAATACTTGTCTTAATCCTTGTTTTAATGGAAGATACTCTCAGAGTATGATTGTTGGTTTTATGATGCAATTTAATCGTCAGTCTTAATCCTTGTTCTAATGGAAGATACTCTCAGAGATCAGAGAGCACCTTTCAAAAGGTGCTTATAAAGAGTCTTAATCCTTGTTCTAATGGAAGATACTCTCAGAGGAATTACCTCATAAGGCTTATATATGGAAAAAAGAGTCTTAATCCTTGTTCTAATGGAAGATACTCTCAGAGTCTTTCAATCGTCTAACTAAAAATACTAATTAAAAGTCTTAATCCTTGTTCTAATGGAAGATACTCTCAGAGACATTTAGCATTGTGATGTATGACTTTATCAATTGTCTTAATCCTTGTTCTAATGGAAGATACTCTCAGAGGCAGTCAAAGCAATTATAGGAAATAGAGAGAAGTCTTAATCCTTGTTTTAATGGAAGATACTCTCAGAGCAAAACCTAAGAATCCTTGAGTTCAGAGGTTTTTATAATAGTAAGACCTATAAAATCGGCTTTTGTTAACAGAAATTAACTGCTTTGAAAGCGAGTGCAAAGGTAGTGAGTTTTAAGCAAAAAGTCAAGGAACGCAGGGTTAAATCTTATTAAGCAAAGACTACTTTTTATAAGTTCTTTGTCTTCATGGGCTTTCCAAAAGCGGGAGGTGATATCCTCAAAGCTGCCATCGGGACTGCGGCGGTACATTCGCTGATTGGTGCGAGGAGAGTCGAGGGCACCGAGATGGCGCAAATAAGGTCCCACTTTGATATAGTCGAAACGCTGTTGGTCGATGAGCGGAGAGATAGCTGTGCGCCCAGTGTACCACCCGACTTTTAGTCCAGCATGATGACATCTTATGTATTCAGCGAGTCTGTCAACTTCAGCAGGGTCGGCATCGCCCCCCATAAAGCCCACACAGGTAATCGTGGCTTCCGTCTCACGAATCAGTGCAGATAGTGATTCATCCGTCAACTCCTCTCCTCTGTCTGCCCATAGAAACTGACTGTGGCAACCGGGACAGCGACACGGACAGCCCGAAATATTTATGGCAAGCGTCACCTCATCGGGAAACTCCTGAAAAACAATATCTGTATTGATATAACGAAGCATTACTATCTGACTATATTTGCTAAACACGATTATGCTCAAGTGATTATCTTCACCTTTACAACATCGTGCCACCTCCTTTTAGAAGAGCGATTTTTTACTCCACAAAGATATAAAGAAAGTATTAAACAAAGCAGACTTTATCTGGAATTATTGATAAAATCACTAAGTTTCATCTCTCTTTTAAGATATGAGGTAAAAAATAAGCCCATTATATGCTAGATAGAAGAACTTTAGATCGCTGGAAACGGTAAGTATGGAACTGTACGAGAATAGTTATAATCTCACAGTCCAACATACAGCAGGCGTAGTTACGATGCAACTTACTGAATACTTGGAACATGTACTTTTCCAACTTAGGTAAAAATACTTTGCAAAAACCATCAAATATACAGAACTTTCTACTAAACCTGTATCACTCATAGAAGTGAATGTTTCTTTCTAACCACTTGATTTATAGATATAAATTTACAAAAATATCCTATTCACTCAACTTTTTATAGGTTTTTCTTATACCAAACTTATTTTTTCAATAAAGTTTTGAACTGATTCAATGCTTTCTTCCAATTGCTTTTTGCATCTATCATTCCCTTTATTTTTCCATTTGTATATCGCATTTCACCCGCTATTTGTCACCTTTATTCATCACAATCTCCACTCCGTCACTTAAGGATTTGATGGCTGAAGGTAGATGGATATTATCATTACCGTCCTTTTCCAACGACGCAAGTATATCCCCTTGTCCGCTCTCCGAAAAGTGTTCATATTGCGAGAAATACTTGTAATAGTGATACAATCGTGTTGCCACTTTTTCAAGTTCAGGAATCCTAATCAAGAAGTTTGCAACATCTTTGGTCGTAATACTCTTCACCCTCGAAAAGCCCTTATCTTTCAATTGTTGTTTCGATTGCTTTTTTATCGTCAACTCCTCCAGATTATCATCCAGTGTTAGCAGTCCCAAGAATTTATCTTCCATCGTCAACTCCCACAAATGATCTATAAAGACGCCATCAAATATCTGTCTCGTATTTTTCAACTGATCTATGTATACCTCTTTACGCTCCAACATAGAGTTAGCATACTCTATTAATCTCAGATCTAGTTCTTCATAAGTTCGTTTCTTGCCTGCACACTGTATGTATAGGGTGAATAAACAATCGGTAAAGCAACAACGCAACAACAATCCTATCGGTAATTGAAAAAATAGGCGTAATGGACATTTGGTAGGCTGAAAACCTCTCGGGTTTTAGTAATGGACATTTGGTAGGCTGGTTATTCCAGCCTACTTTTTTGTATTTATGAATCCATCTATAAACTTCTTCTTGTTAGCTTCATTCAATCCATTATGATTATGTAGTGCTCTTTTAAGTTGTGAGTTAAATCCTTCCAACAGGTTTGTTGTATTAGGTATTTGCATATTCGGATACTCCTCACACGTATAGATCCATGGCAGATGTGTCTTAATAGAACGTCTTGCCGTTCTCAGCCTTCTGTGTGTATAAGTTGTCTTACCCGAGATTAGGAGAGTTCGTTCGTTTAGAAACTCTTTCCATTTATCACACCATTTATCAAAAGCGGTTATAAACTCTTCTTTTCTCATAGAGAACATCCTTCTCATTAATGCTAACAGTTCAACGCCTGCAGGCAAATGTGGGTTGTTAGTAAGGAGTCTTCTAACTATCTGAAATTGGTGAAATTGACACATTTGTACGGGACAGAAACTTATAGCTTGTAAAAGTCCTACATGCCCATCACACACCACTGCTTTTATCATAGTTCCACGCTCCGCAATATACCGAAGTCCATCAAGATAATCTCTGTTAGTTTCGTTTTTGACAAACTTGCGATAGAGTATTTTGCCTGATGAAGCATCCTGAAACAGCATCACACCAAATGTCCTGGAAAAGTATGTTGTATCCAATATTATTACTGCAGATTTGGGGTAAGTAGCAGTAAAGCTATCTACTACTAAGCTCAACCTACGTCGTATGGTTCGTTCTGAACATTTATAAAGAGTGGATAGATCAGATATCGTTCGATTTGCCGTCAGATAGTCGTTCCATAGAGAAATATTATTTATACGCAGACCACCTTGAAATTGTCTACCACAATCCTTGCAGGAATACATCTGAACAGAACGGCGATGCCCATTCTTTTTAACATTTGAGCTATTACAGAAGATACAGTTTTTTTTATTCATAGATTTTCAAATGTTGCAAAGGTAGTAAATAAAAAGAATTCCGAGAGGTTTTCAGCCTACCAAATGTCCATTACGCTAAAAAATAAAACTTTTCTAGTTTTTCAAAGGCTACTGCGCAGTTAACAGCAATGATGAATACAGATTTGAGTAGATACGGTATAATAGGAGTAGCTTCACCTTCTCAATCCGTTCCAATTCATCCTGTGAATGTCCTTTCCCATACTTTTGAATCTTCTTCAACAAGGTTAACTCTTCAGCAAACAGTTGTTTTATTTCTGTTACCATCATTATAGCTCGTACAACTATTCAATGTAAGAAGTTAATAACATCCTTTTCTACTTGAATATGCAATTATTATTCAGTATCTTTTTCCCTTTCTTTCAACACACTCTCACTCATCATCTTTATCAACTCATTTTCGTCCATTTCATTTATCTGATTGAGTTATTCTTCTGAGCTTGCTGGAAAATCTTTCTTCTCTAACTTCACACGATCTCTTGGCGGTGCTGGTGGTTCATTCCTCAATGGCTGCATCCTGTCTATTCCCTTACCCGCCCTATAAGCAGCAGCTCCTGTTAGTCGTACTATTACCGCATGAGGATAATCACCATATTGCTTCTCTCCCTACCAGACTCCAGAACAATACCAAACCTTTAGCCTTCATATATTCATCCAGTTTGCTTCGTAATACCAACAATGCATGCAGAGGATCACCTGGTATATTTCGATTAATTGCTACAATTTCGTCGTGTTCATTGCGAATAATACCGCGTTCAGCTGTATGCCATCCGAACTTCTCCATCATTTCCTTGCATGGCATATAAGCAGTACTCATAAATTGACATTCATCATCAATACCCTTATAATCCTCTTGTAATTGAGCTTCGTAAGCCAATTTCATTTCTCCGCCACCTTCGTCAAAGATATCGTCGTCCTCGCTTCCTAATTGCAAATAACTATCTGCCCATGGATATTCATTCCATCTGTAATCAATACTACCATTATACTCTGGCATCCAACGTCCATAGAAATTCTTGTCTGAAGCCCAGTTTCTCAGCTGCTCAAAATTATTTTTATTTGCAAACGCTCCATTGTATAACACAAATTGCTCACGTTTATCATCACCCTTCTCTTCCTTAATAGTACTATAGGCTTGTAAAACAATCCATTCATTTCCATCGTGATCTGTCAAGCTAAAATACAATGGAGGCATCTGGCGCTCATCTTGCAACCATTCTTTGGCAATTTGCTTCATCGTCGATGCTGGTCGTAACACATCAAACAGTTGCTGTGTGACTTCTCCAAAGTCAAATCCTTATCCGTGAGCGTAGGATCGTAGTAATCATGCTCTCTGGCATACCAAGGGTAGTTCTTTTCTGCAAATCGTTCTCGTGCAGACCAGAGGTTAATCTTTATCTGACAAGTATCGCACAGATAGGCATAGACCCTATACATACCTATCCACTGGTATTTCTTTCCTATACGTTCTACAGAGTTCTCTGCGCGAGCCTGATATGGCACATCTGAATCATATTTTCCCAACTCATCATTCCATCCAAACTTATGCTTTATCAAATAAGCTATTGCATACTCAATTTTCCTCAAGCTCACGCCTTTTCCGTCGCGGAAGAAGATTCTGGATACGTTGTTACTGTTTGTTCCGATAATGTAACGGCTGAAGTCCCAATGAAACAGCGAACGGGTAATCTGCTTTCCACCATCTGTTTCACCAAAATATCCATCAGCCTCGTAGTCATCTTCGGGCATATCTGCAAAAATATCTTCAGTTACATTATAAGGCGGTTGAGCTTTACTCCATGCATCTATTGTAGGGTCTTGATGATTAGCCAACTCTAGAATCTTAAGCGTCCAATGCCTAACCATCAAGTCTTGTGGCGCTTTTCCTGCTTCTCCGTAATGGTAAGATAAAATCTTTTTTGCAATAACTCTGCTGAAATCAGCTTTGTCAACAATTACACCATAAACTGCAGCATACAATCCCCATAAAATATACGGGTCATCAACTGCATGGAACTTATCAATAACATATTCCGTTTGGCAAGGATTTTCTGACAGAAGATTCTTCACCTTTCTCATTACATACGCCCTCAGATAGGGATAACTGGCACTCAACATCCATATCTCTACCGTCAGCAAGGTCTTCACTTCATGATCAAGAGTCGGTTCAAGATCTTTTATCAAATCCATGTATATGCCCCCATCAAAGAGTCCATTCACTTTAGTAGTCCATTTCAAGTCACGTTCTGCCATTTTCATGGACATCAGTTGTCTATGCACTTCATCCATCAACCCTTGGCTATAAAGTTCCATGTTTTTCAAAATCAATTCTGGATCTATATAATCAGGATTCTGCCGGAGTATATCATCTATAATATCCGCAGTTAGTGTATTCTTGTCATCACGTAGATTCCTCATTGACATACTGCTCAGCAAAAGGCTTGTCAACTTGCCATTTATGAACTCTCGTTTTTTCCAAAAGACAGCAGATGGGTTCCACACACTGAGAAAGGCCTTGATAAAATTATACTTTTTCTGCCAATTGAGTCTAACATGATAGGCAGCATCCATTTGGTCATACAATCTTTCCAACGTCCTGAAGCGATCATCATCATCACACTTACGATTCAATAATCGTTCTGCTTTCAGATAGTCACCCATGGAGTCAAACTCAAAATCTACAAAATCACCTTCAGAGGTAGTATATTCGCGAAGGAGGTTCGCATCCAGGCAATTCTTCAGCAGGCTCTTGCTCCATGTCCTGAACGGGCACACCCTATATGAACGTTTATAAGCTTGCTGTCTTGGTATGTCCTCACACTGCCATTGTTCAAGCGATCTCTCTGCTACCCATAGTATATATTTTGTTGTTACATGCTGTTTCACATCTTCATCCACACCATCAGTTATTTCGTAGTTACGCTTTTCTAAATAACGCTTATAGATAGGAAGCCTTAATACCTTCTCACGTTCTTCTTCTGTCTGACTATAGTAAGTTTCACAAAACATTCTCAGAAATAACGGATTGGTGAATTCCGTTATTTCTGTATATGGCACTTCATCCGTCATAATCTCGTATGCCTCGAAATACTTCCTGATAGCCTTTTTTCGGTTCCTAAAACCTTCTACCCTCATAGGATGCCAATCGTCTCTCAGGATATCGTTGAGTTGGTCTTCTTTCGAAAGCGTCCTAAGCGATACTATCATCTTCAGATGACTGTAACGGGAAATCTTATTCTTTAGAATTGGTAATTGCTCCATCCAAAAGTGAGTACCCGCTCCTTCATTCAGAGCATCAATGATGATAGTTGCAGTTTTCCCTTCTTCATGTGCAAGTTCATCATTCAGTTCTTTGAGCGGGTCACTACTTTTCCACCCCATAACACGTGCTATAGTATTCTCTGGACCTTCCAAGGATGAGAATTCCGAACCTAATAGCATATATATTTGTTGACAATTACTTATTTCAAGAGCTACTCTATAAAGTAAATGAGACTTTCCGCACCCAGCAGTACCGCTAACGTGCATGAATTGTCTTTCTTCATATAATGTCTTATTATGAAGCCATGTATATATTTTGTTATAAATGGCTTGCAACTCCTTCCTGTGGTCAGCATGAAGTTTCTTTCGCTGCCCCTCAAACAAAATAGCTTCTCCATTCCGCCTTTAACCCCATCTGTGATAATTCCATCTTGTAAATAGTTTACAAGTTGAATAATACTATCAATATATGTTAGTATGTCACCAGCCATTTTATCATGCCAAGACTTATACTCATCATGTATTTCAAGCCGTTCTTCTTCAAAGCCATAGCCACAAAATCGCTGTATAGTCTTTTCTACTTCCTCATTTTCTACATGAACCTTGTCATTATAACGTGTTTTGAGCATGTCGGCAGTGTGCTCTCGTATGTGGTTATAACTTCTTCTCAGACCATACGGGGTGTTATCATATAAATCGTCATTCTCTTCAATTCTGATTTCTGTTTCCTTTTCAACCAGTTCTTTAATCGCTGCGATGGAAAGATAGCCTAACGAAGAGTAGAGTTGGTCTGTTTCTATACCTACAACCATTCCGAAATCATTTATCACTGGCGACCCTGAAAAACCTTCATAGCTATTGAAGCCAAAACTATCAGTTCTTACAACCATTCGGTCAAAGCCCCCTTTAAGGTCTGCTTTCTCCCGAGTATTTTTCACAGTCACTCCGAAATAATCCACGCCGTTTCCCAGTTCTCTCGGATATCCGACTATCAACAAATCAATATTTTCTTTAAACTTACTGGCTAGTAATGGTAGTACATACTCATTAGGACATATATAGTCAACACTTTCCAATATAGCGACATCAGGGGCGGCTTGATGTACAAGTACGCGGCAAACCTTGTGCTCATCTTCCACAACCACTGCAACCATTGTCTCTTTGTCTAAAATATACTCAGCTACAACATGGCCTGCTGTTAATAGGTATGTTGGCGTTACAAAGAAAGCGGTGCCACTTACATAGCTCCCACAAAATACGGGTACTACACCCTTATTTCCGTAATTGTCAATATTCAAATTCATATGTATTGTCTGTACTCAACTGTGTATGATGATTATTAAGCAATTGTATTGCCTTTTCTTTTTTCAGTTCTTTCCAAAGGTTAATTCCTTTCTCATGGTTATAATGAATCACCCGTTGTTCTATTCCCTCTGCCAGCGGTTTCATAGCTATTTTTGCAACAGTTTCAATATCTGGCCCTTCATTATCTTTTCCGCCTGTAAAAAAGTAATGAGCTGAATCAACCTTAGCATTCAGTTCTATACTAGTATTATGCTTGCTCCCGTGGTGTGACACCTTCACAGCTTCAAACCATATTCCATCATCATCGATGTTATTTAATTCTTTCACGACTTGCGATGATACAGCATCTCCCATCAGAAGAATGCGTTTCTTCTCGTCACCACCTTCCCAACAGAAAGCGAGTGATGCTTTATTAGAATTGGTAACACCATTTTCTTCTGCTTCTGTTTTTGCTCTCTTATTCAACGTTTCCTTAGTTATAGCCCCTGCACTGGTCTTTCTTGCCAAAGAGGGGCTTTTCCGTAGTTCTGCTAATCGTAGCATCAATTCATAGTATTTATCTTGATCCACAAATGCCTCGTTTGGAGGTGCAGAGCCTAATCTTTTGGCATATTCTAACTTCACATCGTGTAGCAAATCGTCCATCACGTCTTGTGTTGGAGACAGCACTCTAAGTCTTCCCCATTTTTCTTTATTACCAAGCGGTATCGTTTCCCCTGCCAATATCGGAGTTTGTCTCCATACGTCTTTCCATTGCGGATGCTTATTTAACTCTGTGATTAAACATGCCGCATCCATTCCATTCGTTTTTTGAAATGCTTCATCTACCGTCGGCGGCAACAATTCAGCCACTGCCTGCAGTTTTGCTACAGTTTGAGGGGATAAAGTCTGAGGTTGTTTCGTTTGCGGCTGAAAACCGTTGAATAGAATCATACCTATTTGCATATCTGCAAAATCAAGGTTACGCATTAACTTGGTTATACCATTTGCATGGTCACTGTCAATATGAGTAACTATGAGTACATCTATATGTTTATAAAGTTCATCACGTATATAAGTTTTTATCTCATCTGTCAATACATTGCAGTCCATCATAATATGAAAACAACTGCCATCCGTCTCATCTTTTATTACGAGAAAGATACAGTCACCAGCTCCCGATTCAAAGGTTTTTATTATTGCTTTCATCTCCTATTCGTATTTCTTTTTTACTCCTATACATTTCACACATCTCCAATAGCTGCTTAAACATCTCAAACCTCTCTATCTTTAAGTTCCCATTGTTATACAACTCCTCCTCAAGATAGGGTTTCACTGTTTTCCTATTATCTCATACCATGAAATCCATTAGCTCATTACATTTTATCAACCATCGATTATTCTAAATCATATTCCGAGTGTCCTAACTACTGAGATTTCGCACCTTCTCCTAAGTTACACTTCCATCAGCCACTTCCACACCGGCACCACAGGTATTTCCTTTTCTGTGTCCTCCTCATCATACGTAATCAGCAGGCACTTCCAGTCTTCGTGCGTCTTGGCATATTTCACTAATGGCGACACCTCCCTATTGTAAGTAGTCTCATCCTTGATGCTATAAGACACTTGTATAGCCAACTTCTCGTCGGGAACAATGAAGTCTATCTCCTTATCCGCATTCAGGAAAAACACATTCTTTTTGCCACATCGCCTACACAGTTCCACCGCCACCATATTCTCCAGTAGCGATGTCTCTGAATTCATCAGGAACAAGTTCAGTAAACCGTTATCAACAAAGTAGTACTTCTTCTGCGTCTCCTTCTCCGTCAGTTTCCCAATCTCATTTTCCATGGGTAATATCAACCAACTGTCAGCGGCATAATCCACATAGTCTATCGTAGTGGGCACACTGATGGGCGACCCCGTTGCCACTATCACGTTCTTCAGCCTGTTATACGACAGCGGTTGCTTTACGCTTTCTGCCATCTTCTTAATCAGGATATTCAACACCCTATCGTTCTTAATATTGTTTCGGACACAAATGTCACCCAAGTAAATCTTCTGGTACAAACTCGAAAGCATAGCCCACTTGTTCTTAAACGACAGAATCTCTGGCAGACCACCGTAATAAAAGTACTCACTCAGATGTCGCTTCACTTCGCTTCGCTGAATCGTGTCATACTCCCAATGCGTCCTCAGTTCCACCTGCTTTGCTGCCAGATACTCTTTGAAAGAATATGGGTACGCATCGTAGATAAAGAACCGTCCGCCCAACGTAGTTGCCACCTCCTTACTCAGCATCTTCGCATTACTGCCCGTCACGTACACCCTATATTTCGCATCAGCCAACCTGCGCACGAACTTATCCCAATACGGAATGTTCTGCACCTCGTCCAAAAATACCACTGGCTTTTTACCATACAGTTCCAGATGGGCTTCCAACAAACTGTTAAAGTCTTCCGGTTGGAATTCCGCCAGACGCTCATCTTCAAAGTCCACAAACAGAATCTCATCCCATCCCTTTCCTGCTGCCTGCAGTTGCCGCACGCGCTGATACAGCAGATACGACTTACCCGCATGTCTTACACCAACTATCACATAGTTGCCATTCTCTTCAAAATCTGTGGGACGGTTCACAATCACCGCCTCATCTACTTCGTGCTGCTTACTAATCAGACACTGTTTGATAACATCTTTACTAATACTCATATAAACCACATTTGATAAGAACCACGTATTCTTATAAAGTATAGTTTACAAAGATACACATTTTTCTATAAAACAAACTAATAACCTCTACCTTTTTATCACAAATCATTATTTCTTATAACCTATACTTGTGCTAAGGTATATTTATGGCGTACTAATGAGAACTCTGTTCGAACAATTATAAAGTTTTCTCTCACAGAACACACAGATAAACAGAAGCAACAGAAAAAACAAAGACTATTTTCTCTCTCACGGAGTACACAGATGAACAGAAGCAAGCAGAAACACGAGAGACCTAAAGGTGCATTCGAAACACAGATTCAATTGCTATTCATTTGCAGCTACTCGGTGTATTCCAAGACCTTTAGGTCTCTGAGCCTTTTACTCAGCAAAAAGGAAATCTGCTCTTTCTGTTTATCTGTGTGTTCTGTGAGAGAATAAAAACATAAAATAAACTTTGCACTTTATGATTTGACTTTTGAGCGTTAGTAGGTAATCAAAATTATGGCGTACGAATGAGAACTCTGTCCGAACAATTATAAAGTCTTCTTTCACAGAACACACAGATAAACAGAAGCAACAGACAAAGACTATTTTCTCTCTCACAGAGTACACAGATGAACAGAAGCAACAGAAACACAGAGACCTAAAGGTCATTTGAAGACACAGATATATTATATGCTATTCATTTGCAAAGCTGCTCGGTGTATTCCAAGAACTTTAGGTCTCTGAGCCTTTTACTCAGCAAAAAAGGAATTCTGTTCTTTCTCTTTATCTATGTATTCTGATGAGAGAATAACACTAAAATAAAATAGACTGAGGGGAAAGAAGACTTCGATTTGTGATTTGTAATAAAAAGTCACCATCCAAAACCAATAGATTAACTTGGTGACTGAGAAAAGGACGCCTAATTGCCTTGCAAATGCCCGCTAGGACCCTTACTAACACTTTTGAGCCTTAATAAGCACCTTTTGAAAACAACCTCATAACTACTTTATAACAAGAGAGTTACAAAGGCAATACCAATTAGCGTTTTAGGCGCCGATAAGCTGATTTTCATCACCCATAATGTAAAGGAAATTCAGAAACACAAGGCGTAACAAAAATAAGATTAAGGCTTAGTTAGGATCCCTAACTAAGCCTTAATTACTAACGATATGAAAATACTTTTAGAGATAAAAGCATTAGTTACTTCTTGGGTTTTTGCTCCAAAATTACCCTTATAGGCATTGATAGCCGACTGTGGTATGAAGTAAATCACACGATAATCAGTTGCTGGAATGTCAACCATTGGCTGATGTGGGCCAGGGAAACGACGATGTAAGGGTGTCGCCATTGCGGAACACATCATAGCTACGCTCTGCCTCAAACGCCAACTCTAACTGACGTTCTTATCCACCAAAGTCTTTGCGTAGCGGCAGTAAACTGAGCACTCGTGTAGCTTCCACCCACGATCGCACGCTCACGAATCGTGTTCGTCAGCCATTGCACTGGCGATATTACCCAACTTCCATTTTGGCTACTCGCACGATTAAGATACATTTCGTCAAGACCGAGATAATAAGCGAATACAACTGATTCTCCTTACCACCCTGACGAGAGCACTTCACCACATAGAACATGGGATAAAAGCGCGGTTGAGCTTCATCTGATAATCGAGCACACCGCGATAGGTATGTCCCTGATAAGTAATCGAGTAAAGACGCTGTGAAGGGTCGATTGGCGTGAGAACAAGTGGAGTAGTGTGTCCCGTTCCAGTGGTATCGCAAGTCAAACTATTGTCCGGCTGACGAGTATAGCGCAACTGCACGTAGTTGAAATTCACCTGATTACCACTTGCATCATAGACATTCTTGATGAAACGGAAGACAGGGACGTACTTATCAGTCTTGTCTTTTACATACTGTGGCTCAATGAATTGCGCACGAATATCGGTGTACTTCTTATTAAACCAGTCGTTCTGACCCGTCTCATTAAGCAAGTCAAGATACTTACCAGACGCATACATCTCGCCCCAACCCATACCGCCGATATTTGAATACATACCGCCAATGGTGTAATAATAGTCCCAACCGGGGAACTCAGAGTCTACTCTTTTCACTACGAAGATGTTTTCTGGGTTGTTTTCTGGCTCAAGGGTGTTGCTAACGCCATAGTCCTTACGGCTCAACAGACTAAACTTACCAGAGTCGATCACCTTTGTTGCATACTCAACACTCTTCTGCGCGTAGGCTGTGTTAGGCGTTTCATAAGTTCCACTCATATAGAGATAGATTCTACTCAACATAGCCCAAGCAGCCTCTTTAGAAGCAAAGATACAACGTTCTTCGCTGTGCAGGTCTTCTGTCATCAGCGAAGCCGCCTTCTCTAAGTCCTTAATCGCCTGTTCGTAGGTTTCCTTTTGACGTTGAACGATTTGGCAACACAGCGTTTACTGGGTCGTCAGGTGTACCGTTAACGATAGGCATACCGAGGTTTGTATCAGGTTTTTGCGCGTATGGTCTACCGTATGCACGACAGAGATAGAAGTAAATCATGCCACGCAGATAGTAGCATTCTCCCAGCTGTGTATCGGTAATCGTACTCTTACCTTCAGGAATATCCTTGATGATATTAGATGCCTGCGCAATCACTTTATAGCTATAATCCCAGAAGTTCTGCAATCGGTAGTTATTAGGAGTACGCGAATAAGAGATAAACTCATAGAAAGCATCGGTAGAAGTACCACGAATCATGATGTTATCTCCTGCATATTCGCCACAGCGATACATAGGGTCCGACCACGTTTTTAGGAATCCATAGCATCCATTCAGTAGCGATGGAAAACTCTCATCAATGTTTTTAGTCATGGTATCATCATCCATCATGTATTCAGGATGACGCTCTACGCTACGATACCATTGCAATAGCTGCTAAGAGCAGCACATATACTTTTTTCATAGGGCAGATTCTTTATTTCTAGAATGTAACGTTAACGCCGAGCATAAACTTACGAACAGAAGGATAAACACCAGCGCCTGTTGAGATTGAAAGAGCTGTTGAGCGTTCGCCAGAAGCATCGCGACCACCATCGGCAGCAGGCAATTCTGGGTCAACACCAGAGTAATCGGTGATGCAGAAGAGGTTTTCACCACTGATATAAACGCGCAATGCCTTTACGATATCACTCTTAAGATTGAAGTTGTAACTCAAGTAATTGAGCGAAGCTTCAAAGTCAGAGACTCTCAAGTAGCGAGTTGACGCCTTGTTAGAGTTAGATGGAGTTTGTTATAGCAGCAACTGGGTGTGTTGCTACGTCTCCCTCTGTGCCCATCTCTTCCAACCTTTCTGCAAACTGAACTGGTTACGATCGGTATAAGGACCATCTGAGTCATACTCCTGTCGTGAGTAGTTATAGATGTAAGCACCCATTGAGTAGCCGAAGACAGCATTAAAGTCGAAGTTCTTGTATGTTAAGGTCGTTGAGAAACTACCGAATACGGTTGGCGTAGCGTGTTTGTCAAGTGCTATTTGGTCAGCCTTAGCACAGTTGTTAGTAATAACACGATTGCCATTCGCATCAGTTGTGTACCATTGTGGTGCACCATTCTCTGGGTCAACACCTGCCCATTCACGCAAGTAATAAGTATCTGCGCTCAGACCCGGACGTAACAACGTGTTGGTTGAACCAGCAATACCATCACCTTCGATAATCTGGTCTCTACCGCTATACAGTTTCTTAATCTTATTAGAGTTGGTGAGAGGTTGGCATCAACTCGTCCAAGTGAGGTCCTTGCTCTTGATGATATCAGCCGAAAGAGTGGTCTCAAAACCAGTGTTGGTAAGCTCACCAATGTTCTGCCAGATGCTTGTCACACCGATAACACCAGATATAGGCACTGCAAAGAGCAAGTTGCTTGTACGCTTGCTATAGAAGTCGAAGGTCATACGTAGGCGTTTAAACATATTCAGGTCGATACCTACACCAGTGGTATAGCTCTTCTCCCAAGTCAGTTTCTTATTGGCAAGCTGAGTGATGACAGCACCAGGAACCTCATTATAGCTTGCACGTAAGCTGTAAAGTCCGTATTGAGGATAGAGGCTGTTAGGGCGACTACCTACTGAACCAAACGATGCACGCACCTTCAAATAGTCAATACAAGGCACCTTAAACCACTTCTCAGCCGTAGCAACCCAGCCACCACTGACAGAGAAGAAGGTTCCGTATGCAGCATCAGAACCAAAGTTACTTGCACCATCGGTTCTCAGTGAGAGTTGCAACAAGTACTTATTAGCATAATCAGCATTGAGGTTTGCGAAGAAAGACTGCACTGCCCACTCATATTTATTACCTCCAACAGATTCAAGTGTGAGGTGATATCAAGTTGAGCAAAAGCACGGGTACTAAGCCTGTTCCATCGCTGCTATGATAGCGATATTCACCATCATTAAACTCATAACCAAGCATTAAGAAGCCGTGATAATCACCGAAACTACGTGTCGCTTTCAGCAATTGGTTGGTATAACGACGTGTGTTCGTACTCGTGCTTTCGCTCACACGCCCTACCCTCTGCTCCCTGATGTACGAGGGATCAGCATAACTCTTATCAAGGTGGGTACTCCAACGATAGCTATTCACAGAAGAGAACGTAAGCCAATCAGTGAGATAGATGTCAAAATCGAAGTTGCCATTAAAGGCATAAGAATCGTACTTGCTCCAATTATACTGCAATTCGTAAAGGTAGTTAGTAGAGTTACTGTTCACCCATGACGATGATCTATTGCCAACAATCTTGCCCTCTTCATCGTAAGGGCTATCCCATGGCAGCATAGAATACATAGAATAAGTTGAGCGTTGGCGGTCGTCAATCACTCCCTTACTACCATTAAAGGATGGACGGATAGCAATCCAAGAATAAGGTTTGAAGTTCAGCTTCATCATCGTGTTGTATCGAGTGAAGTCGTATCCACGTACAGCACCATCCTCTTTATAGACACCACCAGTAAAAACAGCACTCAGTTTCTCGCCACCACTGTTAATAGCAAGGTCGTAATTTTGAACGTTTCCCGTGTGTGTAGCCAACTTCCACCAATCGAAATTACTATCACGGAGCTTATCATTCCAACGTGGGAAAGCAATCTCTGCAACATTAGTAAACGACTTATAATAGTCGTATAGCTCGGCACCATCCATCATCTTCACATTACCATTGTTCAGAGTTGAAACGCCCATCTTGGTAGAGAAGGTAATAGAAGTCTTACCAGACTTTGCCCCCTTAGTTGTCACAACGATAACACCATTGGCACCCTGCAGAACCATAGATAGCTGTTGAGGCAGCATCTTTGAGTACAGTAAGGGTCTCGATATCGTTAGGATTAATGTCACGGGTCTTTACCAACGATTACTCCATCAATAACCCACAGCGGGCAGTGCCCGTTGATAGTAGACTTACCACGAACGATAATGGCACCGAACGAACACGGCTTGCAGAACCCCGGCATAACGTTCATTCCGCACCTTACCCGTCAACATATTGGTGACGTTTGCAGTCGTGATATTAGTAAGTTCCTTGCTATCAATACTCTGCATAGAACCTGTCAGGCTGTTACGTTTCTGCGTGCTATAACCTACGACCATTTCATTAAGCATTGTAGATGAAGAAACCATGCTTACGGTCATGTTGTTTTCAGCTCGCACCGTCGTTTTCTCATAGCCTAAGGACGTAATCACCAGCTCGTCACCAGCCTTTGCGTCGATAGAGAACTCACCATCAATGTTGGTAAGTGCGATTTTCTTCGTCCCCTTTACGGTGATACTGGCACTGATAACCGGTTCGCCCGTACGTGAGTCGATAACTTTTTCGCTGATAACAGAGGGCCTGCGCCTGTATGGCTACTGTCTGGGTGGCGATGCCTTATGCGCAGTATAAGGGCAGCACACAAGGGGCACTACCAACAGCAGCGACCTTCCAAGGTTAGTTTTTCTCATAGCTTTCATGCTTTAAAAGGTTTTTATATAATATTGCGTTTAGGTCTTTTGATTGCAGAGATGCGCTTAGATTATTGATTGTTTAGATAAATGCAAATATAAATTATTTTTCAAACCTCATGCGTTTCATATTCTTTAACACATATCTCCCATGACTTTTTTCTTCTTCTTGTATCTGAGACACATAATAGTGCATATTTTGTGGTGTGTACCTTATATAAAAAGCGGCACGAAAAGAATAGGTTGCTTCTGAAAACAAATGCGAAGCAACACATTGATAGGAAGGATAAAATACAAGGGAAAGAAGGATAGTATCTGATTAGTTGTAATAAAAAAGTCACTACCCCAAAACCAATAGATGCTTAATTGGCTTCGAAAAGACGCCCAATTAGCTTGCAAAAGATGCCCTTTAAGACCCTTACTAACGCCCTTTTGAAGTCTAAGTAAGCACCTTTTGAAATGCAGTTCTGTAACAATTTGATTATCTGTTGGTTACAACACCCTTCTTTTAGCTGCTTTTTTAGGTAAAAAAGGGGCTAAAAGAGCGTAATAATTGTAAGGATTTTTCTAACACCCTACTGCTTAACAACTGAAGAAAAGATGATATAAGAAACGCAAAAATTAGAACGAATTTCTTATTTCAATATAGTTCTTAAACAGCCATGAATGGCCCTCAGACAGGAGTTTTACCACCTCTGCACAAATGAAAAGACCTGCAATGACCGAGAGGATGAAAACAAAACTAAAACCAAAGAATATCCAGAGGTCGCCATCCGTGTATTTCTCTTGAAAGCGACGAAGGCGTGAAGAGGATTTATTGACAAACTCGCTGGTGCTTTCTGTCGCATTCTTCAAGGTTTCACCAGCCTGCTTAGACACATGAAGGGGCACGCTGAGAGGCTTCAACCAACTTACTTCTCATCTCGGCAAGCTTCTCTTTTGAAGGCGAGACTGATGAGATTGGTTGAGACAGTTGGGAGATTCTTGGCTTTTCTTTACTTCGATAGGTGAAGCCTCAGCCAAAGGAATAACGGAACGAGCACGGGTACGAAAAAGACTTCGGCGCATCAAACCTACAGTTCAACACGTTACCACAATAGGGGCAACGATACTTCATTGTCCCATAGCTCTCAGTCTCAGCCACAAAGTCGCGACCGCAGTTATTACATTTGACGGTATATCTCATGATGGGAGCAAAATTATAAAAAAATGTTGAAAAAGAAAGCAGAAAAACTTTGTTAATTCATAATTCATAATCCATAATTCATAATTATGATTTGTCTTAATTCATAATTCATAATTCATAATTCATAATTATGATTTGTCTTAATTCATAATCCAGAATTCATAATTCATAATTATGATTACTGTTGTAAACTGTGGTTTATTGCTATGAGTACCATGTTAACTTGTTTTCTCGTTTACTTGCTAAGAATCTGTGTTATCTCTGACCTTTAGGTCTCTGTGGCGTAAGCAATCTGCTCATCTGTGCCATCTGTGAGAGAGTGATTTGAGCTTTGAAAGTCCCTTTGAGAGTAATCATAATTGTGAGCAGTGACGTACTGATGAGAACTTCATTCGAATAATTATGGATTACCAACGAATTTTAAAAGGAGTACGCAAGATTAACTAATATCGAGTTGCTGGATGCATGATACTTACCATAGGCGAGGTTCAACTTGAATTGCTCAAGGTTGATACCCGCACCAACGCTGAACCCAGCACCATGCGCACTGGCGTTATCAGACTTACCAATGGTCATTTCGTCTGCCTTACGGAAGTTGTAACCACCTCCAACCCAAATACTTTCAGACAACAAGATGTCTGCTCCAAGGTTAAGATGATTGATAAAACGATAGTCGTAATGGGTAAGATCGACGAGCGTTGCCGATACTCTGACTGGGAGGGCAGCAAAGGTCTTGCTCACACCAACCTGCACGTCAATAGGCATCTTACCATAATCCTCTTCGTAAGCCTTGATTTGTCCACCGAGATTCTTGGCAACTAAAGATACTGACCATTGTCTTTCAGGCTCATACCAGTTAAGACCAAGATCAACACCCACTGCCATAGAGTTGTAATTACCAATGTAAGAAGTGATGAACTTAGCTGTGATACCACCCATAAGGTTGCGTGCCAACTCATAGGCAAAGATCCCTTCAACAGCGATATCGCTGGCATTGAAAGTACCCGTCTGTACGTTGTTCGCATCGACCTCCTTCATCTTTCCGTAGTTCATATACTGTACTCCACCTGCCAACGTAGCCTTCTCGCCCAATGCCTTGGTATAAGAAGCACCCATATAATGCGCCCCACGCATATAATTCATATAGCTGAGTCCCACCGTCTTATCGCTCACAGAAGAAGCCAAAGCAGGGTTAGAGAACATCAGTGAAGGGTCGTCTTCAATGATAGTAATATTCTCTCCGCCCAATGCTGCAGCGTGTGCACTCACTGGAAGACGTAAGAAGTTGTATTCAGTTTGACTCTCCTGCGCCTGCATTACAACCGCAAAAAGGGTGAACAGGAGGGTGAAAACGATTTTTTTCATTTAATCTAAATTAATTTCTCGGCAAAGTTACATCTTTTTCCGAATATCTTATTACTTTTGTCGTTGCAACTTATAATGTGGCGTTTTTGTGCCCATTATGGATTGTATAACGGCAGAAAAAGGTGTTTAGTATATCTTATCTTGGAAATAAAGAAGTCAAATAGAGCAGATTTAGAGAATAAGCGGTGGGTTGGTTTCCTATTGGGAATCATCGTTGCGCTGTCCTTCTTCTTTGTTGCCATAGAGTATAATGCAACGGGGAGTGACGATGATTCGGCTAATACTAAGGCCATCAAGAATGTCACCCTCCATGATATGGATATGCTACCTGCCATCGACCAGCAGGATCTGGCTAAGACACAAGAGGACAAGAAACCTACGATGGAGGACCTGCTCAACCTCAAACGCCGTGACATTCCGAATAAGGTTACACCCCACGATGCGGGAAGTATGAACTCGAACGATGAGAAGACGGGGGCACCACAGGTGAGTGATGAACCGATTATCATGCCTAAGATAACCACAACTCCTGAACCTCCGAAGGTGAAGGAAGAAGCAAAGAAGGAGATGGAGAAGATGACCGACGACCCTTCTGACAAGGTTGTGGAACGCTATGATGATAAGGTTAGCAAACGAATCCTCTCCGAAACGCCAACACCACCGGGTGGATGGGTGGAGTTTATGAAGTGGCTCACGAAGACGTTACAGTACCCTGCGGCTGCAAAGGAAAGCAAACTGCAAGGAACAGTGAATATAACTTTCATCATCAATGCCGATGGTACGGTGGATGATGTCAAAATAAAGAATGGCAAAGTGCCTGTCCTCAACGACGAAGCACTGCGCGTTCTCAAGACAATGGGGAAGTGGAAGCCGGGCATTGAGAAGAATAAACCATGCCGTTCGCTGATAGAAATACCGATTGTCTTCCAACTCTCATGATGCTTCTGAGCTATGAGAGAATGTTTAAACGATGAATATAAAATAACTTTTAACTTCAACTCTATATGTACACTGCCGATGAAATTCTGAGTAAAGTAAACGAGTATATAAACAATCTCAGTTATGACCGTAAGCCACAAAGCTTGTACGAACCGATTAAATACGTCCTATCATTGGGTGGTAAGCGCATCCGTCCTACGCTGATGCTTCTTTCTTATAATCTTTTTAAAGACGATCCAGAAACGATTCTCTCACCAGCTTGTGCCCTTGAAACCTATCATAACTATACACTTCTGCACGATGACTTGATGGATGATGCACCACTTCGTCGTGGACAGCAGACCGTTCACGTGCGTTGGGATGCCAACCGGCTATCCTTTCGGGCGACTCTATGCTTGTGTTGGCCTTTGAAAGAATGGCACAGTGCGACAGCAAACACCTCAGTGAGGTGCTTCATCTCTTCACCGTTACGGCACTTGAGATTGGTGAGGGCCAGCAGTACGACATGGAGTTTGAGAATCGTAATGACGTAAAGGAGGAAGAGTACATCGAGATGATTCGTTTGAAGACCAGCGTTCTGTTGGCTTGTGCGATGAAGATTGGTGCTATCCTTGCTGATGCACCAGCTGAAGACGTAGAGAATCTCTACAAGTTTGGCGAGCAGATTGGTCTGGCTTTCCAGCTGCAAGACGATTACCTCGACGTCTATGGCGACCCAAAGGTATTCGGAAAGAAGGTGGGTGGTGATATTATCTGCAACAAGAAGACCTACATGCTCATCAATGCTTTCAACAAAGCAAATACTCGTCAGCGTAAAGAATTGGAGAAATGGATTGGCTCTGAGAACTTTAATCACGAGGAGAAGGTGGCTGCTGTCACTAATCTTTATAATAGCATTGGCGTTGACAAGATGGCTATGGAGCGCATCAACTACTATTTTGATGAGGGCAAACAAGTATCTCGCTGCAATAAACCTACCTGATGAACGGAAGGCAGAACTGTTAGCTTATGCGCAGAGGATGCTGCATAGGAAGTGGTGAAGCCTCCCCCGACCCCTCCGAAAGGAGGGCCCAAAATAGGATAAAGCCCCACTCGACCCTCCCAAAGGGGAGGGAGGCAAATAGGATAAGGTTAGGGAAAATCATCAACACCCAACATTCAACACCCTAACACCAATAAACACTTCATCAACACCCAACATTTAACACCTATCACCCAATATTCAACACCCAACACTCATCAACCAACACCTATGATTATAGATACGCACGCACATTTAGACGTTGAAGACTTTGCTGACGACCTGCCAGAGGTTATCAGCCGTGCTCATGAAGCGGGCGTAGGAAAGATATTCCTGCCTGCTATCGACCTCAAATCAGTGGATACTGTATTGGCTGTTTGCCGACAGTTTCCTGACACCTGCTATCCGATGATTGGACTGCAGCCAGAGGAGGTGCGTGATGATTGGCGTGAGGTGTTGGACGCTATCGCGAACGAATCCTACTCTCGCTCCGTCAGAAGGCTGAGGGAATAGTAAAACCGGGCGAGACTGTCATTGCGATAGGTGAGGTAGGACTCGATTTCTATTGGACACGCGAATACGAAAAGCAGCAACTTGCGGCCTTCGAAGAGGCTGTGAAGTGGAGCGTTGAGACTCGTCTTCCTCTGATGATTCACTGCCGTAAGGCACAAAACGAGATGCTACACATCATGCGTCCGTATGAGAAGGAGCTGCCAGGTGGTGTCTTCCATTGCTTTACCGGTAATCAGAAGGAGGCAGAGGAGTTCCTTCGTTTCGACCGTTTCGTGCTTGGTGTCGGTGGAGTATCAACCTTTAAGAGCAGTCATCTACGCGAAGACTTGCCCGCAGCCGTCCCTCTTGACCGCATCGTCCTTGAGACCGACAGCCCTTACATGGCACCTGTTCCTCATCGTGGTAAGCGCAACGAAAGTGCCTTCATCGTTGAAGTTATGCGCACACCTGCCCTTAGCTATGGCGTTGATGAAGCCGAATTTGCCCGCCAAACCAATGAGAATGTGTGTAGGGTGTTTGGTCTTGAATGTTAGGTGATGGGTGTTAGATGTTGGGTGTTGATGATTTGTTAAGTTGTGGGTGTTTATGAATTAATGAACTGCTTATAGCAATAAATACTGCAATTTACGGTAATCATAATTATACATTATGAATTCTAAATTATGAATTATAGCAGTAATCATAATTATGAATTATGGTGTGAATTATGAATTAACAAAAGTATTATGAATTAACAAAAGTATATGAAGAAAATAACTCATCGCCATTGACGGCTATTCATCTTGTGGAAAGAGCACAATGGCAAAAAGACCTGCCAAAGAGATTGGCTATATCTATGTTGATACAGGTGCGATGTATCGCTCTGTAACACTCTATGCCCTGCGTAACAACCTCTTCAATGCTGACGGAAGCATCCGTGAACAGGAGTTGCAGGAGCAGATGAAGAACATCAACATCAGTTTCCAATTCAATAAGGAGACTGGTCGTCCTGACACCTATCTCAATGGTGAGAAAGTTGAGACGACATCCGTACAATGGAGGTGTCGTCACACGTAAGCCCTATTGCCACACTCGCTTTTGTGCGTGAGGCGCTCGTCAAACAGCAGCAGCGCATGGGTGCAGCGAAGGGTATCGTTATGGACGGACGCGATATTGGTACGGTCGTCTTCCCTGATGCCGAATTAAAGATATTCGTTACCGCATCTGCCGAGGTTCGTGCGCAACGTCGCTACGACGAGTTGAAGGCGAAAGGCATGGAAGCAGACTTTGCCGACATCCTCAAGAACGTACAAGAGCGCGACTATATCGACTCGCATCGTGAGACGTCACCCCTCCGCAAGGCTGATGACGCCCTCGAACTCGACAACAGTCAGCTAACAATTGCCGAGCAAAAGCAGTGGCTTTACGACCAGTATTGTAAGGCTGCTGAGGTATAACGAGCTAACAAAAAGCTATCCTTTTAGGTCCTTTCGTTAAAAGCGGTATGACAAACGTACACGCAATTAACGAAAGGACCTATCTTTTTTATTCTTCAAAGCAGTCCTAAACACTATCAACAAGCTATCTCGCCTCATCCTTTCACACTGAAAACGACACATTCATAACATCGTTAAAGCGATAACAAGGCTTTGAAAAATCATTACATAATTACGATTAAAACCACGTATAAAAAGGCGAAAAACACCCAGAAAAACTAAGTCTACAATCATCAGTAAATCAATTAGTTACCAAGTCGCACAAGAGAAGGTGCTTAATAAGACTTCAAAAGGGCGTTAGTAAGGGTCTTAAAGAGCATCTTTTGCAAGTCAATTGGGCGTCTTTTAGAAGCTAAAAGAGCATGTATTGATTTCGAAGTGATAGAAAATAATTTACAAACACACATTAAAAAGCAAATCATTATGATAGTAGCAAGCGAGAAAATGAACTAACGCAAGAAGCAATAAATCTAAGATTTATGAATTAAGAAATACTAAAAATCAACAGAATTATACATTCTTCGGACGGCTATCTCAACTTAAAATGTTATCTTTGCATCTATGAAGTTAAAAAAGATAATACTGCTCATTGCCTGCATATTCTCTTTTGCAGGCTTAAAGGCACAATATACGATTCAATGTGAAGACACCTGCAGCCACGTTCATGGACTTGATATGAGCCATTATCAGGGTGATGTTTGGTGGGAAACAGTGGCTGAAAACAGCAATCATAAGCTCAATTATGTCTACTTAAAAGCCACTGAAGGCGGATCACGCATTGACCAACGCTACCTTGAGAATATCGAGGCTGCACGACGATGTGGTATGAACGTGGGGTCTTACCACTTCTATCGTCCTGCAGTTCCACAAGAGGAGCAGTTGCGCAACTTCCGCATGCAGTGTCGTCCACAAGACCAAGACCTCATTCCGATGGTAGATATTGAGACTACGGGAGGACTGAGTACGGAGGCATTGCGCGATAGTTTAGACAAATTCCTTGTGCTTATGACAAAGGAGTATGGTGTGAAGCCATTGGTTTACACCTATACAAACTTCTATAATAAACACCTTAGCGGTGCGCTTGACGGCTATTTGCTCTTCATTGCACAGTATAATGGACGTGAACCAGAACTGAATGATGGAAGAGATATCTTTGCTTGGCAGTACACAGGAAAGGGACGTATCAACGGCGTGAAAGGATATGTTGATAAGTCAAGACTAATGGGCAAACACAGTATGCGTGAACTACGATACCGACGAAGACGTTAGCTTCAACCCAAAGAGACAAGGAATAGATATTTATCCACACTACTATAATCTTACGTTAGACAAATGATTATCAAATGCCCTGAATGTGGCCATCAAGTGAGCGACAAAGCTCCTGTATGCCCAAGCTGCGGTGTAGAGATTGCCGGACATATCGTTAAATGTTCTAATTGCAGTGAATTATACCTCAAAGAGGAATCATCATGTCCGAACTGTCATCATACGGAAAGCCATACAGAGCCTTCCGCATCTGCTGCTGAGCACCACACTAACGAGGCGACTAACGAAAATAAGATACAGGAACCAGTTGTTCTCATGTCTGTTGACACGGAGGAAACAACGGAGAATGATGATGTTATTATCCCAGTAGAGGAAACAGAGGAACACGTAACGGATAATTACAACGACAAGACACCAGATTCTTTTATTGAACCAGAGATGAAGGAGGAGGCTGTTGACGCCGACTTCATCGTGGATGATGTTGCTGACGAAGAAGTGATTGCCAATGCCGAAGCAGTAGCTGAGGACGAAAGAGGAAAGCACTCCTGATAAAAACAATCATCTTTCATTGGCTGTATCACTGCTCATCGCTGCTATCACTGCTGCTGTTTTGCTATTCCTCTATAACCAAGGAGTGGGTATCAGCAAGGCAAACAACGAGCAGGAGGCGTTCGCACAAGCAATTAGTAGTAGCGAACCAACTGTACTGACGAATTATCTGAAGGAGAATCCAACTGCTTCTAAGGCACATCGTGATAGTGTATCTGCTCGATTAAAGGAGTTGACAACTGCCACAGAGAGTATGCAACAAGCCAATAACGACTTGTCGGTAGCATTGGCAAGCAACTCAAAGGAAGTATTAAAGCAGTTTATCGCTAAATATCCAGACTCTAAGCATCGTGGTGAGTTTGAGGCTAAGATTGATGAGATGGATTGGGCACAGGCTGTAGCTAAGAATGATGAGAACGCTTATCTTGGCTATAAAGCACAGCACCCTAATGGTGTTCATAGCAAGGAAGCTGATGAGAAACTGAAGAAACTCTTAGCCCCTACAACTACCGAACCAAAGGAAAAGACTGAGCCAAAACCTGCCCCAGTAGAGCCAAAGGTATCGGAGGGTGAACGCTCAAGAGCTGTAGCTGCCGTACGCCAACTCTTGCAAGGTATTAATAGCAAGAGCAGCGACAAGATTGCAGGTGCTGTTGCTCCATCATTGAACTTCCTCGGTGCAGGTGGTTCTACATCAAAGGATATTCGTCGTTACATGACTGACAAACTTTATCAGGCTGATGTAAAGACTCTTAATTGGCACCTTGGTCCACCTGCTGAGGTAAGCAAGAAGAGCAATGATGCTGCAGAGGTTCGTATAAAGATTCCTGCAACACTGGATATCGAACGAAAAGGCGGTAAGTCTAAACGTAGTTATGTCATCTCTGCAACTGTCAAAGATGGTAGAATAACCCAGATTAATTGGTAAATAGATTCAAGACTTACCCTTTAAGAGAAATAAGTCATTAGCACTTAACAAGTTTTGTTTTATTGTCGAACAGATTAATTGCCTTTATTTCTAAGGAGTAATGATTTACTCCAAGACAGAAAGGCTTACAAAATAGCGACAATAAAACAAGACACTTAGGAAACAACGCAAAAACAAGAATTCTTGAAACATTGTGGTCTAATGACCGATTTGGTTTAAAACTTGCTGTCACTCCTGTCACTCATAGCAAGCTGATAAATACCTACATTTCATTCATTTACACGAAATGTTAAAAGTGACAGCAACTTATTTTTAAAACTATCAAGTGGTATCTCTCTGTCTTTTATGAGAGATGTTAAATAGGACAGCAGCTCATTTTACAAACCATCAACACCCAATATTTAACACCCAACACCCACATTAATTCTCAATCTGGTCAATTGTAGGCTACTTAATCTCAGGTACTGGAGCCTTTACAACAGGTTCTGTCTGTCCTTCTGGAACGTTAGGAACAATGACAGGATTCTCTGGATCAGTCGTTTCCTCCAACTCAGAAGATTCTGTCTTAGGAACTTCAGTCTTCTTATCTTCCTTCACCTCAACTTCCTTCTCCTCTTCCTTTGTCAATACAGGAATCTTCGGACCATTATCAATACCGATAACTTCGCCCGACATATCGACCTCATACTTACGAGGAGGAGCCATCTCGCGTGTTTCCATGAGGATGGTAAGTATAACCGCACCCAACACCAGCACAATAGCACAGATGGATACAGGCACTTTATAGGTTGGTTTCTTTTTCATTATCTACGTTTTCTATCCGTTATTTTAATTCCTTTTTAGCCTTACTCCGTAATCTGCACACAATAAGGAAGTGGCTGCTGGAGCGTCAGGAAACTAATCGTTGGCTGATTATCCTTCGTGCAAATCAGCGTAGTCGTGTCGCCTTTCACCGCATTACCCATGTCATAACCCATCGCCTTTACCTGCGCTTGCAAGCCCGCAAAGGCTGTACGATTGAAGACATAGATATAAACCGTCTTGCCATCTTGCGCCAAGAGTACCATACTGGAGTTACCACGTCCCATCGCAGTAGGTAGGAAGTCGCTGGTTAAGTTCATATTCTTCACCCAGTTATAATCCTTTCCAAACTCATCAGACGACACACCTTTATAGATATAGCCTTGTTTCTCAAGCACCTGCTTACCAACTTGTAACGTCTTAGCTTGGAAGATCTTAATCGCATCTGCCACTGAAACAATATCTTTTTGCGCACGCACTCCTATTGTAAAGAGTAGAGCAGTGAGTAAAAGTAGTATTTTTCTCATTTGTTTTCGTTCCTTTATACTATGCTTGCAGTTGCTCCCATTGCTTTGACACAACCGCATTATGACACGTTACAAAAGTATGAAAAATATAGAGAATGCGCAAGAAAAGAAAGAAAAAAGACAATTGGCCGTGTCACCAAGTTAGCTGTTACAAGTAAACAAGTTAACTGTTACAAGTGAACAAGTTGACTGTTACAAGTGAACAAGTTGACTGTTACAAGTGAACGAGTCGACAAGTAAACGAGTTGACAAGTTATTTGTAACAATAAACACTGTTAACAATGGTAATCATAATTATGAATTGTGAATTATGAATTATGAATTATGAATTACCCTCGACTTATTTTGCTGCTGATAACACCATCAACAGAGAACTTACCAGCGCCAGCAAACCATGAGAGAACGAAGATGACAAGGTAGAGGAAGGCTAACTCACCACCACTGACTGAACCTCCATGTACAGTTGTGAAAGGCAGCGATCATGGTGAAAAATCATTAGTAAGAGTGTTAAACGTGTCAGGAAACCGAAGGCAAAAGCCAAACCACACACTAACTCGCCGAAGATACTCAAACCAACAGCAATGTCACCACTAAGACCGAAGGGTGCAGGAAAGTGTGCAGCTGTTTCTGAGAAATGCTGTAGTTTGTCGAGTCCATGGCTCGCAAATGTCAATCCGAATATAAGGCGTGAAGCCAATAATAGGAGGGATGTTTTTGTACTTTCAACTTTTGGAAACAATAATTCTAAACTTTTCATCTCTTACAATCTTTTATATTTATATAATTTTACCTTTGATGCTACACCGATTCTACCTTTTATATATGTGTGGCTTTGTGTGATATGTAGCACGTAGCATCGTTACTTTAACTGCTTGCAAAGATAGGGCTTCTTTTCTATTCTGCCTAATAATTCATTATAAAGTTTGTCAAGAACGATAAAAATACCATGTGTGTGGTATTTATTAATTACCATCTCTGTGGTATTTTTTTAATGTTTTTATTGATAATAAGCTAAAAATCATATAGATAGAATAGGCTGTTATTTTAGTTTTTAATAGCGGTATAAATCATTATATTTCACCTATTATAAAGGCTGAAATATGTTTACAAAGAAATGTTTTGTAATGCTATCTTTTGCATGATAAATAGTGATTTTCATCTTCTTTGCAAGTCACTTGTAATCAATAAGTTATAGGTGAGCATAATAAAAGGTGCTTATTTGGACTCTTAAAGGGCGTTAGTAAGACCTCAAAAGGGCATCTTTTGCAAGTCAAAAGAGCGTTAATTCAAAGCTAAAAAGACGGTCTTTATTTTTGAGGTTGTGAATTATATTTACAAAGTTAAGAATAATGCTTGTATTGTGTTAAAAACTCTTTTATCTAAGCAGACTATATCATCTATTGGCCCCCCTTCAAAATTAAAGGTTTTCTTGTTATTTTTACACCCATATAGAGTGTTGATTAGATTAAAATCTCTAAAAATTGACCTCTTTTTATTTGACAATATATGATAAATGTAGTACCTTTTGCACCGCTTTCGAGCACTTGACTAAAATAAATATCAAGCCACGTAAGAGGGTTTATCCACAAATATATACGAAAACGGATAATAAAATTTGTTTCGTATTATTGCGCTCAGACGAGTATAAACGTAATTTAGAATAAAAGAAGATAACTATTGTAAAAAGTATGAAAAAGAAGTATTTTTGCCTGCTATCAATGTGTATAACATTGTAGAGGCAGAGACGATTTAGCCGATTCTAGGCAATCAAAGCCTTGTTTTGACGCATCTATTGATGGATTCACGCTGGGGTGATGAAGAGGAAATTGGATGCGTGAGACCTATCCTTCATCAGTTAATCCGTAACAAACCTAAGAAATTAAACCCAAAGAAATGAAATCAAGAAATTTAAAATTTGCTTTGATGGCTGGCTTAGTAGGCTTGGCATCATTCGTTGTGACTGCTTGTACCGATAGCGATACTGCGCAGGAAACAAAGAAAAATGTAGAGGATGGTATTAGCTTTGCTGTATCTGATATTCAGAACATCAATGAGGCTTCACTTCCTAAGACAAAGGCTCCATCTGTTTATGAAACAACATCTACTCCACTTGAGGGAGATGCACAGGGTTTGGAGTTGGTAGAAACTACAGTTGAAGGTGTTAACCCAGTTTATATTCCAGCGGCTACACGTGCTTTGGTAACAGACATGAGTAACTTTGCGACAATCAATAAGAATTTCGCAATCTTTGCAATTAAGGAAGGTAGCACAGCTGCTAACTATCTCTACAATGAGCAGGTGAAGGTTGATGGTACAATGGTTAATCCTGTAAAGTGGAAGAAGAGTGAGTCTTCAAAGTTGAAGTTCTTTGCTGTTCATCCAGCTTTAGCCGATGGGAACCCAATGGTAACAACAACATCTGGTACAAACCCAGTTGTTAATTACTCGCCCAGAGGCTAATGCTAAGGAGCATATTGACGTTTTGGTTGCTAATACAGAAGCATTCAATTACGATGATTATGTAAGCCAGAAGATTCCTATTAGATTCTCACACGCAACAACTGCTGTTTATTTTAAGGTAGGTAATGACCTCTCTTACAACCAGCAGGTGAAGAAGATTGAGATTCGCAATGTTCTTGGTAGTGGTACATACGATATTGCTACAAAGACATGGACTCCAAGTACAACAAAGAAGAACTTTGCGCTTGAGTTTGATTCAGGGGATGAATTTCCAACAAACATTTCAAATAAAGTCATGAATGATGGCGATGGTGTCTTCTTCATGGTTCCTCAGGATATTCCAGCTGATGCAGACGTGAAGATTACTTTCTTAAGTGGCAATAGCGTCGTTGCAAAGATTGGTGGTAATGGTAAGAAGTGGGTTGCTGGTACAACCAGAACTTATTCGATTTCTAATTCGAAAGATGAGTTGGATAGAGAGTTTCATATTACCGCTAAGGCTGCTAAGACAACGTTTAACTACGATGAAACTAATGCTCCATTCACAGTTACAAGTTATAGTAAGAGTCTAAAACCAGGTAGCATTGAAAAGCCAGAGCCTTGGACAATTACAAAGTATGAGTTCAGTGCTGACGGTACAAATTGGACAGAGGGCAAGCCTTCAATGGTTGCTGCTATGAGTTCTGAGAGTGGTAATGGTGGAACTTCAGGTGAGGCTCGTGTGATGACACTTGCTAATGACTTCCATGACTATAAGGCAGAGCGTGAGGCTGCACTTCAGGCAGCACCTGAGGCAACTGGTACAGTAGACCTTTCTAAGGTGAATGGTCCACAGGAAACAGCTAACTGTTATGTTGTTTCAGCCAGTGGTAAGTATTCATTCCCAATGGTATATGGTAATGCTATAAAGAATGGTACTACTAATGCTTCTTCTTATACTTCAAGTTATCCAGCCAGCGAACATATCTTTAATAAATTCTGGGGTGTTTCAGAGATTAATGGATCCAGATATTACAGGTGCTAATGGTGCTAAAGTGTTGTGGACCAGTACTCCTGATATTGTATCTGACGTAACAATAAATGGTAGTAATGTTGAGTTCAAAGTCAACAAGGACAAAATGAAGGAGGCAAGTGTTATTATTGGTGTTACAAACAATACATTGGGAGACTATAATGTTCTTTGGAGCTGGCACATCTGGATTACCTCTAAGGATGTAATCGATACCAGCAAAGACTACTTTATGCGTGAGCCATTTAGGTTTCCGTCACACAAAGTGGCAGGGTACTACTTATGAGAAGGATCGCAAGGTTCGTCTTACATTTACTCAGACACGAACAGGAAAGACAGCACAGGTAGAGTTCACTCAAAAAGCAGCTGCTCTTGTGCGTGAGGGTCAAGCAATGTACTACCAGCAGGGACGTAAGGATCCACTCTATCCAAGTAATGGTATGTCATTGCAGTCAACAGGTACTGACCCTAATGGTTACAATAGAGGTTTCTTACCATTCTGGGCTGTGAGAATGCCTCTTATTATGGCAAGATTCCGTACATACGATCCAACTAATGGAGCTATTGGACAAGGAAAAGGGTAATGGTGACTGGATGTGGATTAACTTCTCTAACCAAGGAGATGGTACTAAGTATTACAGCCACGCAGAACATGCTACCTACTTTAACTTGTGGGATGTGAATAACTGTGTAGGTTATCGTAACCCTAATGCTTTCGTAAAGACTGTATATGACCCAAGTCCTGCAGGATTCCGTGTTCCTCGTTTGGATGAGTTTACCAAGATTAACAATGGTAACAATGGTAAGGCTGCTTTTGTTCCAGCAATGGGTATTCTTAGTGAGAGAAACTTTATGATTACGGATGCAGAGCATAGCTACTATTGGTCGTCTGAGAAGAAGCTGGGCCCAGGTACACTCTCATCTACTCAGCAGTGGTACGGTTATTATGGTCTTCTTGCAAGAGGTGAGAAGAATGGTAATACTACAACTTTGGGATTAGTGAGACCAGAGCATCCAAGTTCACCTATGTTTAAAGATATGGCTTCTGGTGCTAATGTAATCTCTATCAAGGAATAAACATAATCTTTAGCAGCAGGCGATAGTCATGACTGCATACTCTTTCAACAACTGCACTCTATTCGTGGGGTGCAGTTGTTCGTTTATGGAACTGTGTTTTATACGGTTTTATACGACTAAACGGTGTGTTATTTGTTTTTGTGTTCTGCTTTTGTCTTGGTATAAATCTGTTGATGTCACTATGATGATTGAAGGCTTTATGTACGTTTTATTGCTGTAACCTGCAAACAAGGAAATATCCTAAAACGAATTTTGCTGTCATTTCTGTCAGTCACAATTATTACTTAACTTGTTAGTTTACAGTGCTATAAAGCGAAGTGTTAAAAGTGACAGCAAATGAAAACAAAACTATTCTTGTAAGATTTGTGATAGTTTCTCTCTTGTTTGGAAAATTTTATAAGTTCATTTTTCAGACCAAGCTATCGTTATTATTACATGAGGAAATCTATCATTTAGAACCTTTGTTTATGCTGTTGACTATCCCCATTATTAGGTATTTACATATTAAACGCTTTTTATTTCTGTATTTTTTTCATTACCTTTGTTTCTTACGATGTAGACAAGTCTGATCGAGTTAACGAGTAGACAAGTTAACGAGTTTGCAGAAGAAGACAAAGTAACATGAAGAACTTATAGCCAACAAGTAGACGAGTAAACAAGTTGCTTTGCAGCAATAAATATCAGCATAGATAGTAATCATAATTATGAATTATGAATTCTGATGTGAATTAAAATAGTAATCAATTATGGATTATGAATTATGAATTCTGAATTATCAAAGCTATGAAGTTATCAGAATTAAAGACGGGAGAAACTGGTGTTATCGTAAAGGTATCGGGACACGGTGGTTTTCGTAAACGAATCATAGAGATGGGATTTATCAAGGGCAAGACCGTTGAGGTATTGCTCAATGCACCTTTGCAGGATCCTGTTAAATATAAGATTATGGGTTATGAGGTTAGTCTACGTCACAGCGAGGCTGACCAGATTGAGGTGTTGTCGGATGTTGTGACACGTACTGCTGATAACGGAGAGGGGCGTGAAGACAATAAGGTTGAGATGGACTCCTCCGCATACGATATCACAGACAAGGAACTAACGCCAGAGGTGTTGTCAGATGCAGTGCGTCGTAAGAGCCGTACAATCAATGTGGCACTTGTTGGTAATCCGAATTGTGGTAAGACATCGCTTTTCAACTTTGCATCAGGAGCACACGAAAGAGTAGGCAACTATTCGGGAGTGACGGTTGATGCGAAGGTGGGACGTGCTGAGTTTGATGGCTATGTCTTTAACCTTGTAGACCTCCCCGGTACTTATAGTCTTTCTGCCTATAGTCCTGAAGAACTCTATGTGCGTAAGCAGTTGGTTGACAAAACCCCAGATGTAGTTATCAATGTGATTGATTCGTCTAATCTTGAACGCAACCTCTATCTTACAACCCAGTTGATAGATATGCACATACGTATGGTTTGTGCTCTCAATATGTTTGATGAGACAGAACAGCGTGGTGATCATATTGATGCACAAAAGCTTTCTGAACTCTTTGGAGTGCCAATGGTTCCAACGGTATTTACCAATGGTAGAGGGTGTGAAGGAACTTTTCCGTCAGATTATCTCCGTTTATGAAGGAAAGAAGACGAGTCGTCGAAGTTTCGCCATATCCATATCAACCACGGACATGAGATAGAGAATGGTATTAAAGAGATGCAGGAGCATTTGAAGAAATATCCTGAACTCTGCCGTCGTTATTCTACTCGTTATCTTGCCATTAAACTGTTGGAACATGATAAGGACGTAGAACGACTCGTCAATCCACTGGGCGATTCGGTTGAGATATTCAATCATCGTGATACAGCAGCAGCTCGAGTAAAGGAGGAGACTGGCAACGACAGCGAAACTGCTATCATGGATGCTAAGTATGGTTTTATCAATGGTGCGCTGAAGGAGCAAAAGCTCTCGACAGGCGATAAGAAAGATACTTATCAAACAACCCATGTCATCGATCGCATACTAACGAATAAGTATTTTTGGTTTCCCAATCTTTTTCTTTGTTTTGTTGGTGATGTTTACGGCAACCTTCGTCATTGGTCAATATCCGATGGATTGGATAGAGGCTGGTGTGGGCTGGTTGGGCGAGTTTGTTTCAACAAATATGCCCGATGGGCCAGTAAAAGATATGGTTGTCGATGGTATTATCGGTGGAGTAGGAGCCGTTATCGTTTTCCTTCCTCAGATATTGATACTTTACTTCTTTATCTCCTATATGGAGGATTGCGGTTATATGTCACGTGCAGCCTTCATCATGGACCGATTGATGCACAAGATGGGGCTGCATGGAAAGTCGTTTATCCCACTAATCATGGGCTTCGGTTGTAATGTGCCAGCGGTGATGGCAACACGTACGATTGAGAGTCGGAGAAGTAGGTTGATAACAATGCTGATACTCCCATTAATGAGTTGTTCGGCTCGTCTACCTATCTACGTGATGATTACGGGTTCGTTCTTTGCCTTGAAATATCGTTCACTTGCCATGCTCTCCTTATATATAATAGGTGTGCTGATGGCAGTGGTGATGAGTCGTCTGTTCTCTGCCTTTGTAGTTAAAGGTGAAGATACACCATTTGTGATGGAGCTACCACCTTACCGCTTCCCAACGTGGAAGGCTATTGGTCGCCATACGTGGGAGAAAGGTAAACAGTATCTGAAGAAGATGGGAGGTATTATCCTCGTTGCATCTATCATCGTATGGGCATTAGGCTATTTCCCACTCCTGATGATCCAAATATGGATAATCAGGCACGACAGGAGCAAAGCTATATTGGACGAATCGGTAAAGCCGTTGAGCCAGTGTTCCGTCCACAAGGTTTCAATTGGAAATTGGATGTTGGCTTGTTGTCTGGTATGGGGGCTAAGGAGATTGTTGCATCAACAATGGGCGTACTCTATTCTAATGATGATAGCTTCTCTAACGACAATGGTTATAGTAGTGAGACAGGCAAATACTCAAAGCTACATAATCTGATTACAAAGGATGTAGCAACTATGCATCACATCAGCTACGAGGAAGCAGAGCCTATTGCAACACTTACAGCCTTCTCGTTCCTTCTCTTTGTACTGCTTTACTTCCCTTGTGTGGCTACGATTGCAGCTATAAAGGGTGAAACTGGCAGCTGGGGTTGGGCACTCTTTGCCGCAGGTTACACAACGGCATTAGCTTGGATAGTCAGCGCAGTGGTCTTCCAAGTGGGCTTGTTGTTTATTTGATTGGGTTTGTTGTTCATTTAATAAGGAGATAAGGGGAGAGTGTGTCTCCTTCCTCCAGACCCTTCCCTGAAGGGAGGGGAGTAGATAGCGTGATATCCCTGAAACAAACTTTCAAAAAAAAAGGGTAACAGAGCAAAATATAGCTCTGCTACCCTTTTACTTTTTTTGTTTTATAGATTTGTGTTATATAGGCAGTTCTACAGTTCTTATATTATATTGTCTTTCAAGAGTAAAAAGGAAAACCAAATATTTTGTAATTTTGTCTTTTTATTTTCTATTTATCTGGTCTTTTTCTATTCTTATGTCATTATGTCTTTTTTGTGCATTTTGTCTTTCATCATAGTAAATGACTTGTTTGTTTGTAAACATGTTTACTTATCAATCAAATACGTTAACTTGTCAACTGCACACTCTTTTT
>BNJS01002846.1_pt1 | contig 94479 bp, 124 predicted proteins | sample 8540461 | NCBI WGS metagenome assembly BNJS01 (sample SAMD00202454, study PRJDB9452) | human saliva metagenome | isolation source: human saliva | place: Japan | reverse complement strand
AATATATAAAAATATAAAAATTGGTGTTTGAGATTTTGATTAAAATTATTTTGATTAACAAATATTTTTGTTTTATTTAATATTAGTAACGCAGAGGTATCAGACGCCATATCTCTGCACTCCCGCTTTACGCAAAAACTTTCTTATAAAGAAAATAAACTCGATTTTGAACCAAGATTATTTTAACTGAAATAATGCAGTATCAATTTAAAACATATTTCAAAAATCTCAAACAGTTATCTTTAACAAAATTTTGCTTTGAAATAAAACTATCTTGTTGTAAATAAACTAAAAACGTCGTGATGGAATAAAAACTACTGGTCTGAGCTTTTTCAAAATATTGAAATTAAGATTATTTGAAGAAACGAGAACAGCCTTTATTAAAAAGCGAGTTTAGTTTTTATTTCAAAAATACTTAGACAAGTCTGGATTGTAAAGGGGATGGCGACTGATCCCCTTACGTATAAAAACATAAAAATTATATTCATTAATAACAGTATATTGTGTAAAATAAAAACATTAATTTTAAGTATTTATACCAAAGAATTTAGAAAAAGAAGGAGAGTAGTTTTATGGATAAAAATAATAACAGTGATGATATGACACTTAAAGAAGTGCAGTATTTTGATAGAATAGAAAAGGAACTCTGGATGAAACAAAGATGATAAAATTAAGAGAATAAAAAGGAAAATGGACAAAGACTTGTGAAAATTAATTGAGGAATTTGAGAACTTGCTGAAAATATTAGATGTGAGATATGATGGAGAAAAATATAAAAAGGGTACCATTGAAGAAGAAGTGATCGATGTTTTTATTATATTATTGCGATTGCTGAATGACTATGAGATTGATTTGGAAAAAGATTTTTATATTAAAGATGAAGTGAATGAAGTAAAAATATGGCAGAGGGAGTTTTCGATTTACGAAGCTAGAGAAAAATGGAAAAATATGATAAAATGTTAAATATAGTTCACAAAAATCGTATAAATAGTTTATTTAACTCTAAATTTATTTAATTTTAAGAGATTTAGTATGTTTTTATTTTAAGTATGAAAATAAAACTGAAAAGAAATATGAATATTATGACAACAGAAAATACGGATACTGCTTTAATAAAACGGAGTAAGTATAAAAATATTGGGGACAAGCGATGTTCATGGAAGGGTGCTTGCTTGGAACTATGCAAGCTGATGAAGAGGATAAGTCAGGTTCTTATGTCACAGAATTTCAACATTGGTGCATTAGAGAAAATAAAAATGTGATTTTGGTTGAAGTTGGGGATGCGATTCAGGATAATTGGATAGAAAAATTTGCTATGGCGCCAAAACATCCTATTCCCAGAGAAATATTAAATTATATGGGATATGATATTTTTAGTGCCAGGAAATCAGAATTTAAATTTTGAATGCACAATCTATCAAATATTTTAAGAGATATGAAATTCAAAAATTAACTGCCAACTTTGTATTACAATGAAAATGCTGAAATGATACTAATTTTCTCAAGATAAACATAGATATTTAGATGCAACGACAATTATTGAAAAGATGCGTGAAAATAGAATTATTGGATTATCAACTCAATGTCGGCACAGCTTGAAGAAGATACTGGCTATTTAAAGGATTTTTATTTTGTGTCAAACCCATAAAGGAAACTCAGAAAACAAAGTAAGACTTAAAAGAAGGTTCAAAATATTGTTGTAGTAGCTCATATAGTGGAAAATGAAAATGGAATTCTGAAACTGGAGTAAGAGATTTGGCAAACGCAACACCTGAAATTGATGTGATTATAGCAGGACATAGCGCATCAGAATATACCAAAGGAAATAATTAACGGTGTTCTTATTACAGAGCCTCATAGATATGGAACTGTTATTTGAAGTAGATCTAAAATTTGAAGTGTTGGATGAAAATAATGAATTAATAGGCAAAGATTCTGGCCACTGTTTCCTGTGAAAAGATGAAGAACCTGATAAAAATTTGAAGAGATTTATAAACCTTTTTCACAATAGACTGAGAATTGCAAATGAAAAATAGGGAATACACTAAATGATATGGTTTCCCAAAGAAAAATATTACGGTGTATCAGCAGCTTTTGCTAAAGATACAGGATGTCGCGTCATTTATAACCCGATGTTGAGCTTTTATTACAGTGGAGCAGATGTTGTTTCATTTGCATATAATTAGAAAATGTAAAACTGGATAAAGGAGAAATTAAGAGAAAAGACATAGTTTTACAACTACCGTTACACAGGGGAGATGTTACAATTTATGAAATGACAGGGAAAACAGTTGAAAAGATTATATGGAATGAGTCAGCTGATTATTTTGATACAATTCGAGCCTGGAGATACTGAGTATCATTATAATCCAGAACGTGCCAACGAAAAATATGTAACATTTGATATTTTTGGCGGAGTGAAATATAAAAATTGATTTAAGAAACGAAAAAGGCAATAAAATTACCAACCTGATGTTTAGTCAATGGAACTAAAATAACGCCTGAAATGAAATTAAAAGTTGGAATGAATGCCTATAGATTTGAACAGCTGGCTAGAAAAGGCGGTATTTTTGATGGGTCAGAAAATCCCCAGTCTTATGAGCCTCAAAAGAAATAATTGGAAATATAAAGGGAACCATTCAGAATATGATGATTGACTATATTCGAGATGTAGTGTAATTGATGGAAAGAGCCATAATAATTGGGAAATAATTGGATTATAATTTAGAATTACTGGAAGGAATAAAAATAAAAATACAAAAATGGAGAACAATTTATGAGAAAAATTAACAATAGCATTTTTACTGTTAAAGCAGTTTTGAGCTTTGCTTACACAAGAAAGAGCAAATTCAGGAAAATCTTTCAAAAATATAGAATAAAGCAGGCAATAATTGATGAAACATTGATTATGAAATAAGAGATATTGTGGCTTTTGAAAATGATGAAACTGTAATCGGAGAAAAATTGAATAAACTGCTTGCCATCTTGAAAAAGATAGAGCGAAATTACATTGTATCAGAAGATATTATCACAATTTATGAGTCCAAAAATCGGAAAAGATTATGAAAAATATTTAGATTTATTCACAAAATACACTCCTTACGAGTATGAAAAATTATTTGCAAATATGGTATATTATCGTGGAATTGGAAAAAGGATAAAAAGCGATAGCTATTATAAAGAAATAGAAAAAAGTATAATAATACTCCTATTATGGAAATTGTAAAAATATTTAACATTGCAAATGAAGATAATAGACAGATTCAAATAAAAAAGTTTTAAATTTATTAAAAAGCGAAGATGTAAAAAGACAGGTTGGAATGGCAGATGAAGAAGTACATTCGATGAACTTGACTTACACATTGTCTGAAGTGAAAAATATTACAATGACGGTAAAAATCGAAAAAAGCAGTTTTCAGAATATATAAACAACAGTCGTAAATGCCAATGTATCAAATGAAGTTCGCGAATATAACCGCCTAAAAAGAAAACATTGTTATTATTAAATGTTTTGATGATAAATGAAGAAATTACAAATAAAAAGTTTACGTGAACAAAATAAGTAGAAGTTGAAAGCACCTATATTTCTAAGGAAATAAAGAAAGCAACTGCAAAAGATGCAGATTATCTGGATAAATATTTGAATGAGATGTAGCGAGGAAAATTGAATATGAAAAATATTTTTATTTATATGCTTAATCTTGATGTTTATTTCTTGTGGAAAATTTGATAGAAAGAAATATAGCAATAAAGATTTAAAAATTGGATTTTTAGTAAAAATTATGACTTTTAAAGCATAAAGAAGCTGTTACAGGAAATTCAGACTATTTTTGAGTGGAATCTTGAATGTGAGAAGTTAAATTGTAATATTTCCTATTTACATGGAGTCAAAAATATTCAAGAAAAATTGTTTTAAAAGATTATAAACATAATATAATTAAGAAAATAATAAATGGGATGAAAAATCCAAACGAAAATGTAGTAATTGATGATCATTATCCAGAAAGCAAGATTATAATTTATGATAAAAATGAACATTATTCTTTTGATTCAAAATGTTGAAAATAAGGAGTTTTATAAAATATTAGATAATTTGCTTGGAGAAAATCATGAGAGATTATTGGAAAAATTATAAACAAATTTAAGAAAAGGAAATTAAATTTATGATTTTGTTAGTAATGATGCTGGTGTTTTCAACGTTTATGTTTGGAAATCAGAATTTGAAAAAGTTATGGAGAAAGTATTACAAAGCACTTTAAAAATTTGGTATGACAAAACAGAATTTGCTAAAATTATTCAGAAAAAGCTCTGTCAAATTCACATGATGAAGAGAATTATGCGGTTTATTACTATGCTAATGTAAAAGATCCGCTGGGAATTGAAAGGCATCTGAATAGTTTTAACTTTGTCGATGGGAGGCTAGTTTCTTCAGTTTTTGACTCACAAAACTACCAATGCTGAACATGAACAAATAATAAAATGTACATAAAAAGCCAAAACAGGCTTTCTAAGGAAAAATGACAAAACTGGAAGCAAAAAGGAAGGCGCGCTTTATAACAGTAAAAACAATAGAAATTGCAAGAATGATGGACCACACTTTTATTACAGTACAAACTGCAGAGCCAAGGGTATTGGAATATAAAATTAGGTCAATAAAAACAAAAATTAAAGTAAAAACAGAAAAAGCCTTTTGCCAGCACAAGGACAAAAAATAGATGGGAATATATCAAAAATATGGATTTAGTCTGTTAACAGTCCAGCTGTCAGCAGATAGGACATTTAAGGATAAAACTCTTATTTTTCAAATTTTCTATGCTAAAATATAAATAATTAAAAATGAAAAAGAACATAAAAAATATTTTTATATTATTGAATTTTTAATAAATTTTTATTAAATTTTGAAAAATTGAAATTTTGTTTTGAAAATAAGGACACATTGTGATATAATTATAGTTGAGAAATATTATAATAAATAAATTTACGGAGGTAATTAGAAATGACTAGAATTGAAGATATCTATGCAAGAGAGATACTTGATTCAAGAGGAAATCCAACTGTGGAAGTTGAAGTGTACTTAGAAGGTGGAGCAATGGGAAGAGCTTCTGTACCATCTGGAGCATCAACTGGAGAACATGAAGCAGTTGAATTAAGAGATGGTGACAAATCTAGATATTTAGGGCAAGGTGTGTTACAAGCAGTAGAAAATGTAAACAAAGTTATTGCTGAACACTTAATCGGATTTGACGCTTTAGACCAAGTAGCTATTGATAAAAGCTATGATCGAGTTAGACGGAACACCTAACAAAGGTAAATTAGAGCTAACGCAATTTTAGGTGTATCATTGGCAGTGGCAAAAGCAGCAGCTAATCAATTAGGTATACCTTTATACAGATATTTAGGTGGAGTAAACGCTAAAGAATTACCAGTACCAATGATGAATATCTTAAATGGTGGATCACATGCTGATTCAGCAGTAGACGTTCAAGAATTCATGGTACAACCTGTAGGAGCTAAAACATACAAAGAAGCATTAAGAATGGGTTCTGAAATTTTCCATCACTTAGGAAAAATCTTAAAAGCAAACGGAGATTCTACTAACGTAGGAAATGAAGGTGGATACGCACCATCTAACATTAATGGAACTGAAGGAGCTTTAGATGTAATTTCTCAAGCTGTAGAAGCTGCTGGATACAAATTAGGAGAAGATGTTACATTCGCAATGGATGCCGCTTCATCAGAATTTGCAACTAAAAATGCAGACGGATCTTATACTTATACATTCAAAAGAGAAGGTGGAGTTGTAAGAAACTCAGACGAAATGGTTGAATGGTACAAACATCTAACTTCTAAATACCCAATCGTATCTATTGAAGACGGACTTGCTGAAGATGACTGGGACGGATTCAAAAAATTAACTGATGCAATCGGAAAAGACGTTCAATTAGTAGGGGATGACTTGTTCGTTACTAACACAGTAAGATTAGAAGAAGGAATCAAAAAAGGAATTGCTAATTCAATCTTAATTAAAGTAAACCAAATTGGTACTTTAACAGAAACATTAGATGCAATTGAAATGGCTAAAAAAGCTGGATATACTGCAGTAGTATCTCACAGATCAGGAGAAACTGAAGATGATACAATTGCTGATATCGCAGTTGCTACAAATGCAGGACAAATTAAAACAGGATCTGCATCAAGAACAGACAGAATGGCTAAATATAACCAATTATTAAGAATCGAAGATGACTTGGCAGAAGAAGCTGTTTACGAAGGTAAAAAAGCATTCTATAACATCAACATTAAATAATAATACATAATAATCAGTAAAAGTTCAAAAGTTAAAAATGTCTCTTTTGAAGGTAATAAAAATACATTTAAAAGAGATATTTTTTAAATAAGAATTGACAATTATTAATAAATGATATATAATATAAAAGATAATTAAAACAGATAACTAATTTAGGAGGCAAAAATAATGAAAAAGTTGGAATTTTATTTGTACTTTTGAGTGCTTTTATCATTCTCAGTCAGCTTCTGCAAAATCTTCAAAAACAAGCATCAGCATCAAAACAAGTGGCTCAAACAGTAACTGGTAGATTTAATCAGCTTGAAGCAGAATATGAAAGACTAGTAAATATGGAGAAATCAAGAGTACAACAAATTAAAAGCAAAATGCTGACGCAAATGCTAATAGACTAGCTGAAAAAGAAGCTCAAAAAGCTCAAATTGAAGAAAGAATCTCTAAAAAGTTGAAGCACTAGAGACTAAAAAGCATTTTAAAGCTCAATACGCTGAGTTAGCAAAACAATACAAAAGCTGTAGCTAAAGCATTTAGATTCAGAAATCAAATCTTTAAACAGCAACAGTTGAAAAATTTTGCAACTATAGAAGCATTAAAAGGATATTAATCAAAATCAAAACTAATGAAAGGAGATACGAGAATAAAATTTAAAAATTTATAGTTTCTAGTTTACTCGTGGATGAAAATGAAAAAGAAATTAGCAGTATTATTAGGAGTATTTAGTATTAAGCAGTGTTTCATTCGAGTACCGCAAAAAGCACTAGACCAAAGAGGTGGATCATCAATCGAAAACAGCTTAAACAGCTTGGAAAATCAATTAATCAAATTACAACAAATGGAAGATGCAAAATTCAGAGAACAGGAAGCTACAAGCAAATGCAGCATGTTCAAAGATTAGCAATAACTACACAGCAATGCAAGCTAAAAATCGATCGAAAGACTTGCTGAAATTGAAGCAAATACAGATACAAGTATCTTTGGAAAAGAATTTAAATCAAAAGCTACTGAATACAAAAACTTAAGAAATCAATTAGACAAAGAAATAGCTAGAGAACAACAAATTATCGATAACTATGAATTAATTAAATCTTTTAAGATAGTAATCCTGAGTTAATATAAAAAGATGCTTTTTCAAATTATTTGCAGAGGCATATGTTTTTATTAGTTTAATAACTAAAAATAAGAATAATACTTTTTATTTATGAATTAAATCAAAAGGAGAATGAAATATGTAAACACATTACACGGAATGTTGATTAGCTAGTTTAGCTTTCTAGTCTATGGGCAATTTCAGGGATTTCTGGAGAAATCTTTTCAAAAAGTTTAATTTTTCATCAGACTGGTTAGTCTCGACTAGGACATTAATTTCTGGAATTTTACTGTTTTCTAATTGTTATTTTTATTGAAAAATCTGTTTTTAAAGCCATTAAAAAATAAGAGAGATTGTAGTTGAACAATTTTTATTTGGAACAGCGGGAATGTACTTAGTTCAGTATACATATTTTAAAAACAATTGAGCTCAGCAATGTTTCATTTTGCTACAATTTTACAGTTTACCGCACCATTTTTATATTTATTTATGAATCTATAAAAATAAAAAGTTCCAGCTGTTTCAACTGTTATTCTATTGTTTATGACAATTTTAGGAGTTGTATTTATTGCGACTAAAGGAAACTTTTCAAATTTATTTATTTCACTAGAAGCGTTACTGCTAGGAGTAATTTCAGCAATTATGATAGCTTTTTATTCAACATATCCACTTTTGAAAAATATGGAAGTATTACAGTAGTTGGATGGGGAATGACAATAGGTAGCATAATTTCAAATGTTATTCAATTCTATTTGGAAAAATTGAAGGAAATGTAAATGCAAAAATCAATGATTCAGGTAATAATCGTTGTAATTTTAGGAACTTCCATAGCCTATTTAATTTACATTGCAAGCCTAAATTATATTTCCTCTTCCCTTGCAGGAATTTTTAACTGCTTTTGAGCCTGTACTTGCAGCTGATATTATCAGTTGCTATTTTTTTGGATTAAAATTTTCTTTTATTGAAATAGTTGGTTTTATATTAGTATTTGTATCAATTTTTATTTTGGAAAAGAGATTGTAGAAATTATTGAATTCTGATAAAAATGCTTTGAGGAGAATTTTTCCCCTCTTTTATTTTTATAAGTAAAATTTGATTTAAATAGAATAGTAAAAATTATAAAACTTGAGGTTTGAGTAGTCTATCGTAATTTGTGAGTAAAGTTTTAAAAACATTTTTGCTATATGAAAATTTCTGAAATTGCAAATAAAGTCGCTTTTCCCTCATTTTTATTCTTCCGTTATCTGCTAGAGTGCAATAAAGTGTTCCGCTTTGTTCTGAAGTCTGATAAGCGATTAAATTTTTCCTTTTGCAATTTTGCCATCCAGTAAGGAGCAATATGGCAGTGTCCAGAGTCCAGACAGGATCTTCGTAAAACATTTAATTTTGGAGCAAAGGAACGGGAAATACAGTCTATTTTATCAGTTGTATTTTTATTTTAGAATTTAAAGAATAATTACTATGTTGAGCAGTAATATGGAGTAATAATCCATCAAGTTTTTAATTTTTCCGAATCTAAATCTGCACTGAAAAATAAACTCTTCATCGTCAAAGATGCACATTAAATCTCTTCCTAAATATGCTTCAGCTGGTTTTTCCAATCAATTCAATCATTTTATCAGTTATTTCAACTTTTTCAAATCATAAGCAGGAAAAATCAAGCTCGTATAAATCTCCTATTTTTTTCTATTTACAGTCAATTTTCCGCTCAATGTATCAAAAATTACAGTTTTTAAATTTTTCATAATAATTCATAATTACAAAAAGCACAGGCAAGCGTGACATGTCCACATAAATCAATTTCACCGCCTGGCGTAAACCAGCGTAATTTATAGTGATTTCTCTCCCTTTTATCTGCAAAAGGCTGTTTCGGACAAATTGTTCTCCCTGCATATTAAAAAGCATAGTGTCGTCAGAAAGCCATTCGTCTAGAATACAGATTATACTTGGATTCCCTGAAAAACTCTGTCTGTAAAAAGCGTCAATTATATATTGCTCATAATATTGGTTTCCTTTCAAGTTTTTATAAATTAATTTTATCAAAATTTTTAAAAGTGTATATAAATTTTTAAATTTTCATTTTTCTTTAATAAAAGTGTGATACTATTCAATTAACATGAAAAGAGGTATTTAAAATGAAATATTTATTTTTAATTGGAATTTTTCTGATGTTTTTGGTTAATTGTTTTATATTAAGTGCAATTTCAGACTGCCAATTTAAATGGTTCTTCGTGGCAATTATCAAGAATTAGGCAAAACGGAGTAAATTTAGAGATTCCAAGAAATACTAAAATCACAGTTAGTTTTCAGGAAATAAGATAAGTGGATTTTTCAGGAATAAACAGATACAATGGAACTTATCGAGTTAGAAACAACACTACTTTTATCAACTGATATAAGTACAACATTAATGGGTGGTTCTGAAGAATTAATGAACTTTGAAATGGCATTTTTGGATATTTTACAATCTTCTCCAAAAATAAATTATAATAAAAGGAACATTAACTTTAAAAATAGTAATGGAGATACTTTGAGTTTTAATAAAAGTTCAAATTCAAATAATCAGTCAGATGAAAAATTCTTTATCACGTTTGACTAAGGAACTATCTGGAAACAGATTGGAAACTTATTAATATGAATGGAAAAAGAAGTAAGAAATGCTGGAATTACAATCTGTTTTCTAGGAAATAAAAATAAATGGTAATTCAGGAATTAACAGTTATTTTTCTGATTATATAATAACAGCCGGAAATATCACAATAGGAACTGTTGGAAGTACAGAAATGGCTGGTTCTGACAGTCTAATGAAAACTGAAAAGACAATATATAGAACTTTTACAAAATGCTAAAAATTGAATTAGTAACAAAACAACTTTAGTATTAATCAACAAATAGAGGCAAGACCTTGACTTTTGAAAAATTATAATTTATAAAATTTTCTTGTCAAAATTAAATTATATTTTATTTTTAGTGTTGTGAGATAATACTATGTGACAAGAATATACAAAAAAGAAAGGTTTCTGATATAATGTAAGCCAAACCAAAACCACATTATGAGAAACCTTCATCATGAGTAGTATATCAGAAATATACCGTGTTCGTCAACGGGCAATTGAGTATGCAGTAAAACATAATAATAATTCAAAGGCAGCAGTGAAGTATAAGACATCACGTCAGCAGATAAAACGTTGGAGAGACAGATACGACGGCACAGTCCAGTCTCTTCTGCCAAAAAGCAGAAGACCTAAGAGCCACCGAACCAGCACACGCAGGAAGAAATAGAGCTGGTTATGAGAAAAACATACAGGAGATTTGGCTATGAAGGCGTGGCAGAAGTTTGTGTCAAAGTAAGAAAGGAAGGCTACAGCCGTACATACGATTCAATGCAGGATAATAGGGGAGAATGAAGGGCAATGCCAAAGAAAGCCTAAAAAGCTACAAAAGAAAAAAGAAGGCTGAACAGGCTGAAGTACCCTGGGGAAAGAGTAGATAGACATAAAATATGTTCCGGAAGAATGCATACAGTTTGGCACACGTGACCAGAAGTATTATCAGATAACGGCATTAGATGAATATACAAGAAAAAGAGGTTGAAGGATAGCAGATGAAAAGCAATCTATCAGACCGCAAAGTTTCTAGAGAACTTGGAAAAGGGAGTTGGACTTTGACTATAAAGAAAGTTCAGACAGACAACGGAAAGAGTTCACAAATCTCTGAAAGTGATAAGAAAAACGCTGTTTGAGGTGAAACTGGAGGAGAAGGAGAGAGTACGTGACAACCCGTCCATATTCGCCATGGGAGAATGGAAAGTGGAAAGAAGCTCACAGGCTTGACAGCAAAGTACTATGCGGGACAAGAAATTTAAAAAGCAAGGAAGAACTGTTAAGGGTCAATAAGGAAAATACAATACAAGATACAACAACATATCAAGAAAAGTACTAGGCTTTAAGAGTCCAAATGAAGTAGTTAAAAAGAGTACAAGGAAAAATCAATAGGTTAAAGATACCATTAGGAAAGAAATATAATATATTTTGTAACAAATGTTTGACATCTATACAAAATTAAATTATATTTTATATATAGTTACTTTATCTTAAAATTAATGTTACAATTGATACACATAAAAATATTACAATTGAAAATTAATTTTGAAAGGAATAAAAATATATGAGAAAACAAGTTTTTAACAGCAGTATGTATGTTATCAGCTTTTGTAGGTTCAAATCTACATGCGAAAACATCAAAAACTAAAAAGTTGACAAATCAAAAACGTCTCACAAAACCTGTAAAAGAATAGAAAAGAGTCACAGTGGAAAGCTAATACTGAATTTATGCTATTTCTTCAAAAATAAAAATGCACTTATTGAAGAAAAATGACAGAATTAAGACAAAGACTGTATAAGGCTATGGCTTCAGGTTCGACTCAAGAGAAAGAAAGCTACTTGTAGAAAGAAAGCTTTTAACTTCATACAGCAAATGGAGAGGGACAAAAGTATGCTTTAGGAGGAGATTCTAAAGTGAATTGACTGTTCAGCCTTAACACGTAGAGTTTACCGTGAAGCTTTTTAATAAGGAACTTCCAAGAGTTTCAAGCAACAGCAGATAAAAGAAAGGGCACAAGAGTTTCAGCAAAGAATTTGAAAATCAGGAGACATTGTTTATTTTCAGACCTGGTAACAGAACAAGCTTCATACAGCTGTTTATGTTGGAAATTCATTGTTCATAAATGCTTCATCTTCAAAAGGCGTAGTAATGTCCTCGTTAAAAGCCCATATTGAGAAAAATATTTTTAAAGTACGGAGTGAGAGCTCATAATGCATAAATAAGGAAGTGAGGGTTTATGAAATTAACTGGAAAAATTAGTGATACTTTTAACAGGAGCATTGTTATTTGGATTCTCATTAAATGGAATTTGGCAAGTAAAACAGCAAACGGACAGACTTGCGCAGTAAAGCTATAGAAAAGCTGCTTGTTTCACAAAAATTTAATTGTGGTAAGAATCAATATGCTGTAAATTATATTACAGATAAAGTTCGAAGTTAGTAGATGCTGCAGTCAAACGCCAAATTTTCACCTAGACTGCCGTATATCTGCGAGTGGTTCGAGATATAGTAATGGGGGAAATTGAAATTCATATAAAAGGACGGAAAGTGATTACTTAATCGACGAGATGGTAGCATATTTTTGTGCAATCTTTGTAAATAGGAATAAAATAAGGACCAATGTCGCCTCAAGTCGTCCTTTTATTTTCGCTTAAATTAATTTAAAAATTAAATCTAAGTCCTGTAGTAAACACACATTGTTGTTCCCTTTGCCCCTTCTGCTGTCAACAGAGCCGTCATAGTTTACATACCATCCAAATTTTGGAATTCACTTCAGTCAATGCTCCAACTCCTGCCCAAGTTTTATTTTTAGCAAGTCCTATTCCTTTTACTCCTGAATGTTGCCCCCGGCAGTCCTGTATATTTTGCATCAAAACTTAAATCCTGATCATTGAAAGCTCTCTGATGTGTTACATAGCCCTGGAATGTAGTCTTGCTTCCTCCGTTCCAGTTTACAGCTTTTCCGACCCTGACTCCAAGCAGTGCATGCTGTCCGTTGTAGTTCTTCTTGTCAGCAGTCAGTCCAAACTGGCTCTTTTCTTCTGAGAATGAGCCTCTTACGACTGTATCATGCGTCAGTCCCGCAAATGGTGTTACAACGAAGTCGCCATTACCATTTTTAATGTCGTATCCTGTTTCTAAGTATCCAGAGTAAACTTTATCGTTATGGTTAATTTTAGCCCTTGTATAGTCATTAGAGCTTAAAATAATGTCCCTTTCAACATCACTGTCAACAAATCCAATTCCAAGACGTCCTTGCAAGTAGAATGGAATATTTTTGTTTCCTAATCTTCCATATAATGAAACTCCGAAGTTACTGGCATCAGATTTACCGCCATATCTGTTAAACTTAACGTTAGCCTTTGAGTAGGACAATGCAGTACCTAAAATCAAGTTTTCGCCAAATTGCTTATCAACTCCAACTTGTCCACCAAATACTTTAGTGTCTCCTTTACCGTATCCATCTTGTTTTAATGTACCATTAGCTCCCAATCCAGAAATCCATAGTCCAAAATTATCTCCAGCATTGTCAAGGGTTCCAAGCATAACCAGTCTGTTTGACAAGTCCTTATTTACAGTTTGTGAATGCTGGAAAGTAAGAGCCTGTGCAGAAGCATAGATTTGCCCGGATAGGCTGTCTAGGACTGCTAGCTCTGTTTGAATGGTTCAGAGACTGAGCTTGAAAGTAGCCTTTTCTTTCAAACTGCAGCAACATTTCGGCAATGCTGTTTTCTATGTTTTCGTCCAGGTCTCGAAGGCAGTCTCCAAGTTTTGAGCAGTATTTTTCTGCATTTCATCAGATTCTGCGATCTGCATAGTCTAAGAACATCTGCTTAAATTTTAACATTTCAATTGGTACTATCTGAAGCTCAGTTGCCCCATTTACCAATCCAGTGGTTTCCAACATGTCAAAATTTCCCATCGATTCCCTTTTCAGCTCCTCAATTACAGCCGAAGACATATGGTTTTTGCCGTGATGTACTCTTCCGTTGCTTAAAGCTTGTAAAGTGTAGCACTTTCTCCATTTAAGATTTACACTGTCCATCTACTGTAAGTTTTAGAACCCTATTTCGCCTTTTGTTACAGAACCAGCAGTTGCAATGTAATCTCCAGTTATAACAGCTCCAGAGCCTCTGTTTTCTCAAGAGTTCCACCATTATTATAGACATTTTTCTGTCTCATTTATTATAGCTGTTGGATAAGTTATCACATGTTTTCGCTGCTTTGATTGTTGTTATTAGCAGTTTGATTTATTTCCATATATTTCTAATTTTCCTTCATCTATGGTTGTATCTGTCCAGCATAGTTATTATTCCCCTGTTAAGATCAACAATGTTCCATTACCAGATCAATCCTGTGCGTCACCTGTGGCTATCATCATTTTCAAAACAGAGGTTATAGAATTTCCGATATTAGCGTTAAATCTCGTCCTTTTCAATCCAGCAGCCTGACCAGTTTTTCGCCAACAATAAGTACACTTATTGACTCAGAAGGTCCTTTGAGCTCATTTAAAAGTCCCCATCCAAAGTAAGTATCTACCTTTAATACCCAAATCTGCAGCTGTAGTCAATATTGTTTGTTGTATTCGATGTCCCGTCATCCATGGGAATTTTTCTTTTACTTTAACTGCTGCTGACAGCCGTTTACCTTGAGCCGCAATGAAGATCCAAAATCTGGAATCCTTCTAGTTCGCAATTCCCATTTGCAGACTGACTCACTATGCAGTTCCTCTATTTCTGCTCTTGCAAGATGATACGGATTATATTCTGTTCCATCAGGTTTGCACCTATTACTGCAATCCATCCTTTGCGAAGTTCAGGAATATAAGTTGGTAATCCCGCTTGGAAGAGTTGGTACATTGTGGCTGTTATTCTTCTGCCTCCTTCTGCTAGAAGAGTTAGCCTATCCGCACTTATATAAATAGTGCACCATCTTGTACTGCTATTCTATAGAAACTATGTATTTGTATTTAGTCTTTTTCTCTAAAATAGAGGTTTATATCTTTTCTCTTTACTGTAATGAATGAATTAAAATAGATTTAGCATTTCAAAACTATCATCCCTCTTCAGCAAAATTATTTGCGTTCCAAAAGACTGGTTAAGATCATTCAGTATCTGCTATAAAGCCCTCGTATTTACCTCTATCTATAGTACTATTGATTTACTTTTCACCAAAACTGACACCAGCAACAGGTGCCCTCCTTGCACCGTTTCCATCAGCTAAAACTGTTGCAAACATAAGACCATGATCACTTTCATTTAAGATGCGAGAGCTGAAAGCCTGATGATGCAATCAGCCTGTCTCCAAATTTTCTGTTACACTTGAGCGAAAGCATCACTAGCAGAAACCTTCATAATCGCGTCTCGTATGAAATCCTTTTGTTTCTGCAGAATCTCTACTTAAAAATCACCATCCAAAACTCCTACCTTTAAACCTCTTGTCCCAGTAATTCTCTTGAATCAACAGGTTTAGGAAACGATTATCAGCTGTGGAAAGGCGTTCGGGGATGTTGTCTCCTGGAACGGTGTTTTGTGGTTGTATCGCCCAGGTACATCAGTTATTTATTTCCATTTGTATTTCCAGAATCAGTATCAGTGTGATCAGCCAGTGTTTGCATTTTCAGTAACCAACATCTCGTATTTCCAGAACCAGTATTTGTACTTTTCTCGAAGTAGAGCTATTGGAGAAGTCTCCTGATGTTTGTGAAGAACCGCCTCCACCTCTCCGCCCCCACCACACAGCTTCTGATAATACTCGTGATAAGACTAATTAATAATAAAATCTTTTTCATATGTATTTCTCCTTTGTATTTTGTTTGTTTAAAATTAATTTTTTCATTCGTGATAATTATATACATATAAAATTAGGACTTTTTAAAATATAATTATTTTTATATCAATTTTTCATATTTATTTTAAAATATTGATATAAAGAGTATTACACAAAAATGGCAAACTAATTTGCCATCTTTATAAGAGTATTATAGAGTTTAAACGTTATTAGTTATTTTGTCTGTAATAATCCCATCTCGTCAATTTGTGTACCATAAATTTACACACATCTTTTCGTTTACACTTTTCTGTCTTTAACAGTAACAGAACTTTCCAGCCTTTATCTACACAGAAATTTTTAGAAGAGGATTTGGTGATCCTGTTACTATTTCAGCTCAAAGCTTTGTGGAGTGTTATTTCGTTCATAATATTCCCATTCTTCAATCAGTTGTTCCATCTTTAACTGACAAACTCCATATTCACCTTTGCTACCTTTTACAATAATAGATTTTCCACCTTGTTTTTCACAATAAACGGGAAAGCAGGGTTTGCCATTCCTACAGTTGGAGCAGGTTTTTGAAGTATTACGTTTTTATGTTTCTATTTTTCTGAAACTAAACTTGCACTCCATTCCTATAACAGATATACCAACTATAAAGAGTAGTTACAATTACTTTTAAATTTTTCATTTTATTCTCCTTTTTATTTTATTCTTTTCTATAGTAATATAACACAGAAAAATTTGATTTTCGTGTATTTATTATTATTTTTATGTTTAAAAATTGAAAAATCTAGTTAAAATTTGTAATTAATTAACAGGATATACTATTTTTATAATTGTTGTATGGATTTATAATTACCACTTTTTAAGTTTTGTATCATAGGCATAGGCGTAATCATTATTATTATCACCAAGGGCTCAAGAAATACATTCTTTTCAATTTTAATCTGATTTTTCCTCTTTTACTATCGTTTTACCGTCAGGTATATCAGAATATTTGTGGTCTTTTTCTGAGCGTTGGAAATTATCGTGAATAGAGACCTTCAGCAACATAGTGTATTATATCCTTTGCTGTCTTTCTGAATTTTAAAACCGCTGATGAATCTGATAGCCAAATCTCTTTGTTCAAAAGCTTTTCTGATGCAATTTTTCATCTGTAGTAAAATTTGCTGATCGAACTTTTTGCTAATCCGCCCTAAAAGAGTCTTCGTCTTGTTGAATGCTTTGTGTATTATTTTCAGCAATAACACTTTCATTTGCATAAGATACAGCACTTATTGCCAACATTGCCATTAGAACACATAATTTTAAATTTTTCATAATAAATTCTCCTTCTTGATTTATAAGTAAATAATTTTCTGTTTTATTTTAATATAATTATATACTAACTTTTTTAAAATGTCAAGTAACTTTTTCGTATTAACAGTAAAAATTATACCGTTAAAATATATTTCAAATAACTTTGCAAATTTATAGATAATCAAGCGAATAAAAAGAGAAAACTAACCACAATAGACAAATAAATTTGCGAAAAGGTTAATTTTCACTGTTTTTAATAAATATAAGTTATAAAGTTCTGAATAAAATCTCAGATCAGATTTTTAATCAACTATGAACATTATTCTATAGTTGTTGGCTGGATTTATAAGCACTGACCTTTTTAAGTTTTGTATCATAAGCATAAGTTAAAACCATCACCATCTACTTCTGCTCAGAAAAACATTTTTACTACTTTTTAGCCTAATTCTTTTTCCTCTTTGTTGGTCCAGGACCATCTTTTTCTTCTGATTCATCAATGTACCGTGTTACAAAGCATCCTTTACTATCTTTTTGAATTTTGAAATTGTCTCGATGATCTGTATAATTAAATAATTTATTCAAAAATTTTTCTGCATGCAACTTTCCATCTGTAGTAAATTTTTGATCTATTCCTTTTGCTAATCCACCTGAAATTCTTCGTCTTGTTGAATGCTTTGTGTATTATTTTCAGCAATAACACTTTTCATTTGCATAAGCTTGCTCCCATTGCTAATACCGCCATTAACAAACATAATAAATTTTTCTTCATGACAAATTCTCCTTTTTATTTGTTTTCAGAAATAGCAAATTTTATTCTGCTTCTTGATTAATAAAAGTTATATAATAGAATTTCACAGTAAGTCAATCACTGTATGATGAAATACTTGAAAATAGATTGAATAAAATTATTCAACTGGTTATTTTTATAAATTATGCTAAAATAGATTTTGATAGAATTTCAAATAAAAATCAAACTGTAAATGGAGGAAAGACATTGATATAGTAGCTAGTGTGGTAAAGGAACTAAATTTTAAAGTGCCACAAGTGGAAAATACGATAAAACTTTTTGATGAAGGGGCGACTGTACCGTTTATTGCTAGGTATCGGAAGGAAGTTACAGGAAATCTGGATGAGGAGCAGATTCGGGATGTAATTGAGAAAATTACGTATTACAGGAACCTGGAAAAGAGGAAAAGAGGAAGTTATAAGGCTGATTGAGGAGCAAGGAAAATTAACTGAGGAATTGCATAAAAGTATTGTAAATGCAATGAAACTGCAGGAAGTGGAAGATCTGTACCTGCCTTATAAGAAAAAAGAAAAACAAAAAAAGCGGATATTGCAAAAGAGCAAGGATTGGAGCCTCTTTCAGAATTTGCACTGGCAAAAGGAACTACGATGGAGCAGCCTGGAAAAGAAGCCAAGAAGTATGTTACGGAAGAAGTGGCGGATGTTAAGGTCAATTGAAGGAGTTCACTTTGATTATTGCTCAGGATATTTCGGAAAATATTAAAAATTAGGGAGTTCTTATGGGATAAAATTGCAAAATTTGGGATTTTGACTTCTAAAGTTATTGAGAAAAATAAAGAAAAATGATGAAAAAGGTGTTTATCAGGATTATTATGAATATTCGGAGCAGATTGGTAGAAGTGCTTCAAATAGGATTCTTGCGTTAAATCGTGGAGAAAAAAGGAAAAATATTGAAAGTCGATATTGATATTGACGAAAAACAGAAGAAGTTATAACAAACTTTATTCTGAATACTTTTTGAAAAATAAAAAATTTAACTGAATTTTTAAAGGAGTTATAAAAGATTCGCTGGACAGACTGGCTTATCCGTCTATAAAGAATGAAGTGAGAAATATTTATACAGAAAAAGCGGAAGAAGAAGCAATCAACATTTTTTCTGAAAATTTGGAAAAACTGCTATTACAACCACCTTTATCGAAAAAAACACTTATGGGATTGGATCCAGGATATAGAACAGGGTGCAAGATGGTAATTATCAATAAAGATGGATTTTACGAAACAAATGACGTACTTTTCCTTGTGGATGGAGTACATAACGAAAGACAGCTTGCAACTGCAAAGAAAAAAATATTGGACTATATAGCAAAATATGACGTGGATATTATTGCAATTGGAAATGGAACAGCTTCGAGGGAAACAGAGGCTTTTGTTGCCGATGTAATAAAGGATTCTAAGAAAAAAGTTTCATATCTGATTGCAAATGAGGCTGGGGCTTCAATTTATTCTGCTTCCAAAATTGCTATTGAGGAGTTTCCTGATCTGGATGTTACGGCAAGAGGTGCGATTTCTATTGCGAGAAGGATTCAGGATCCAATGGCAGAACTTGTAAAAATTGATCCAAAATCAATTGGAGTGGGAATGTATCAGCATGGTGTAAATCAGAAAAAGCTAAATGAAACTTTGGAGCAGACAATTGAGCATGTGGTAAATAATGTAGGAGTCAATATAAATACAGCTCTAGGGCATTGTTAAGTTTTGTTTCTGGAATTAAGAAGAATGTGGCAAAAATCTTGTGGATTATAGACACGAAAATGGTGATTTTAAGGACGAAAAACAGCTTAAAAAGTAAAGGGCTGGGAGATGAGCGTATTTGAGCAGATGGCAGGATTTGTTGTTGTGCCTGACGGTGAAAAATCCGCTTGATAACACGATTATCCATCCAGAATCGTATCACATTGCAGAAATTATCTTGAAGGAAGCTGGCTGTAAAGTTGAGGATTTGAAGAACGATTTGAATGTTGTAAGACAAAAATTGCAGAAAATAGACTTGGAAAAAATTATTAAGGAAAATGATTTTGGAAGGGAAACAGCGAAGGATGTGTATGAGGCACTGCTAAAAGACAGACTGATCCCGTGATGAATTTGAAAAACCGCTTTTACGTTCGGATATTTTGAACGATGGATGACTTGACAGAAGGAATGGTTCTGGAAGGAACTGTGAGAAATGTAGCAAAATTTGGGGCATTTGTTGATATAGGGCTAAAAAATGATGCTTTGATTCATATTTCTGAAATAGCAGAAAAGTTTGTTTCAGACGCTACAAAGGAACTTTCTGTGGGACAAATTATAAAAGTTAAAAATATTGTCACTAGATAAGGAAAGAGGAAGAGTTGGACTTACAAGAAAAGGGCTTTAAATAAGAGTTTGAAAATTAGATTAATTTGTTTAAAGTTAGAATTGTTTAATTTTATTTGTTTGATTTTGGAATAGGCTAAAATTTAATTTAGATTTGTACTTTTTATTTGATAAGATATAGTATAAAATGTTAATTATTTTAACAAAAATCCATAGAAAGAAGGTTTAGAAAGAATGGAATTTTTAGTAGGTTTAATACCAATAATTTTATTTTTAATTTTGTTAGCAGTTTTATCTGCGTTGTTTAGTCACTTATGCGAGCTTGATTGTAGCGATTATTTTGAACTTTGTCATGTCAAGCTGGCGAATTCCAGTTCAAGGGATTATTGCTTCACTTTTTGAAGGGTTTGCAGTGGCTTGGATGCCAATTGGATTTGTAATAATAGCGGCTATTTTTGCTTATGACTTATCAGTAAAAAATGGTAAAATTGAAATCATCAAAACGATGTTAGGAAATATTACATCAGATAGACGTGCACAAGCTTTAATACTTGCCTGGGGATTTGGTGGATTTATAGAAGCTAGGGTGCAGGATATGGGACAGCGGTTGCAATTCCAGCGGCAATTATGATTTCTTTAGGATTTTCTCCTATGACAGCGGCAATGATTTGCTTAATTGCAAATTCGACACCGACAGCATTCGGAACAGTGGGACTTCCAGTTACAACAATGATTTCAAACTTTGGATTAAATCCTCAACAGACAGCGTTATTTACATCATTGCTATTGTTAATATTAACTTGTGTTATTCCTTTTATTTTAGTAGTTTTTGCAAATAAAGAAATAGATGGTGGAAAAAATCCAGCTTTCGGAAAAGGAATTTTACCAGTGGTTATCGCATCAATTATTGGATATATGGTACAGCCATTAATAGCTATGACGACTGGAGCTGAACTTCCTACAATTATTTCAAGTTTAATAGCAATGATTTTAATGATTATAGCGACAAAAATGTTTGTTAAGGCAGAAGAAGGATTTGAAACTGTGGCAGTTTCTACTAAAGATGCAATATTAGCTTGGCTTCCGTATATTTTAATGGTAGTTTTAATCGTAGGGACAAGTCCCAGTTGTTAAAGTTATAAATGAGCCTTTACATGACCATACAATTTCAACAATTGATTTTTCATTTGGGCATTGGGCAACTTGGTTTAGAGATGCCAAAAGTGCAAAAGAAGCTGGAGTTGCGTTTAAATGGATTTTGGCACCAGCCGCACCTTTATTTGCAGCAACAGTTATCGCAGGATTTATTCAAAAAGTAAAAGTAAAAGACATGGTTGAAGTGCTAGGTCATACAATTTATCATAAATTAGATAAAATGTTAGTAATTATGGGAATTGTAGCACTTTCAGTAGTTATGAAGCACAGCGGAATGACAGCAAGCATTGCAGATGGTCTTAAAACATTGACTGGATCAGGATTCCGTTCATTGCACCATTTTTAGGTACAATTGGAACATTTGTTACAGGAAGTGATTTGTCATCTAACTTGTTATTTGGTGGAATTCAAGTAGGAGTAGCGAAGGGATTATCACAAAATCCAGCACTGCAATCATTGTTAATTGCAGCTAATACCGCTGGAGCTACAGGTGGTAAAATGATTTCACCACAAAATATCGCCATTGTAACATCAGTTTCTGCAGCATTAAATGGAAAAGACGGAGAACTTTTAGGAAAAACTATTAAATATTCTGTACTATATGGACTTGATGTTAGGTATTTTGACATTTGTTGGAGCAGGAATGATACATTAGTAACTAAAAATTTGAATAAAATTTAAAAATTTAGATATAATAATTAAAGAAAAGGAGAATACTAAAAATTTGTATCATCCTTATTTGTATATTTAAGGATAATAACTAAGAAAAAATAATATATAAAGCGAGTTATTTTAAATGTATAAAATTGTGATATAATAAAAATCATAAATAAAGAGAATAATTTAAAAGAAAAATATAGGAGGAAAAATGTCGGAAAATAATAATGTGGAAGACAAGATTAGATTATGCAAAAACGCTAATTTACTCAAAGACGAGCTTTAAAATGAAAGCTAATCTGGCTACAAAAAGAACCTTTAACATTAAGGGACTGGAAAAAGCTGAAATTTATGAAAAATCATTGAAACGAAGGGGCACCATTTTTTTGTATTGCACGATGGACCTCCGTATGCAAATGGAGATATTACATTGGGCATGCAGTTAAATAAAATATTGAAGGATATTATCTTAAACATAAAAGATTAAGAGGATATAACGCACGATATATTCCAGGATGGGATACACATGGTCTTCCTATCGAGTGGAAAATAATGGAAGAACTTGGAGAAAAGGCAAAAAATATGACCCCATTGCAAATTAGGCAGGAATGTAAAAAATATGCTTTGAAATGGGTAGAAAAACAAAAAGAAGGATTCAAAAGGCTTGGAATTTTTAGGAAACTGGGACAATCCTTATATCACTTTTAATGACCTGAATATGAAGCAGAACAGTTAAAAGTATTTCAAGGAAATTTACGAAAATGGATTATGTTTATAAAGGGCTAAAACCAGTTTACTGGTCGCCTACGACTGAAACAGCTTTGGCTGAAGCGGAAATCGAGTACAAGGATGTAGAATCTCATTCAATTTATGTAAAATTTGAAGGGACACAGGATTTATTGGATAAATTAGGAGTGGAAGAGGCGAGTATTCTTATCTGGACGACAACACCTTGACATTGCCTGCAAACTTGGGAGTATTTTTACATCCTGAATTTGACTACGGATTATACAAAACAGAAAAAGGGAATTTAGTTTTAGCAAAAGAACTAGCTGAAACTGTATTTAACACACTTGGAATTTCTTATGAATTATTGAAGGAATTTAAAGGGACTGAACTTGAGAAAACTCATTATAGACATCCGTTCCTGGACAGGGAAGGATTAGTAATGATTGGAGATTATGTTACGGCTGATGCAGGGACTGGAGCGGTACATTCGGCGCCTGGACACGGTGGACGATTGCCAATTATTCACGAAAATACGAACTTGGAGTACTGTCGCCAGTTGATGACAGAGGGCATATGACAAAGGCAGCTGGAAAAACGAAGGAATGTTTTATGCAAAAGCAAGCAATGTAATTGTGCAGGACTTGATAGAAAGTGGACATTTACTGCATCACAGCAAATTTGTTCACTCGTATCCGCATGACTGGAGAAGCAAAAAACCTGTAATTTTCAGAGCGACTGAGCAATGGTTCATTAGCGTTGATGAAAGCGATATTAGGGAAAATGCTATAAAAGCACTAGATGATGTGGAATTTGTACCATCTTGGGGTAAAAATAGAATTGGTTCAATGTTAGAAACTCGTCCAGACTGGACTATTTCAAGACAAAGAGTATGGGGTGTACCAATACCATTGTTTTACAACAGAGCGACTGATGAAGTTATCTATGAGCCAGAAATTATGGACAGAGTAATTGAAATGGTAAAAAAAGAAGGAACTGACATTTGGTGGAAATATGAAGCCAAAGAAATTATCGGGGATGAACTTTTGGAAAAATATAACTTGAAAGATGTGGATATTAGAAAAGAAAGAAGTATAATGGACGTCTGGTTTGACTCAGGAGTTTCACATAGAAGTGTGTTAGTGCCAAGAAACTTGCCAAGACCAGCAGACTTGTACCTTGAAGGAAGTGACCAGCATAGAGGTTGGTTCCAATCTTCATTATTGACATCAATCGCAAGTACAAAAGATGCACCTTATAAGAGAATCCTAACTCACGGATTCACAATGGATGGGCAAGGAAGAAAAATGTCTAAATCACTTGGAAACACAATACTTCCAAAAAGATATTACAGAAAATATGGAGCAGATATTTTAAGACTGTGGGTTTCTTCAGTAGATTACAGAGAAGATGTAAGAATTTCGGAAAATATTTTACAGCAAATGTCTGACGCTTATAGAAGAATCAGAAATACAGCCAGATTTTTGATGGGTAACTTAAATGATTTTGATTATGCAAATGATAAAGTTGACTATAAGGATATGTTTGAAATTGACAAGTGGGCAATGCACAAACTGGAAGAATTAAAGGCTAAAACAACAGAATTTTACGATAAATACGAATTTTACAGTCTATTCCAGGAAATTACATATTTCTGCTCAATGGAAATGTCTTCATTCTATCTGGACATCGTAAAGATAGACTTTACTGTGAAGGGACAACTTCAATTGAAAGAAGAAGCACACAGACTGTATTGACAGAAGTTCTGAAAGTGCTAGTAAGAATAATTGCCCCAGTATTGTCGTTTACGGCTGATGAAATTTGGGAAAGAATTCCAGAAGCATTAAAAAGAAGAAGAAAGTGTCATTTATCAAAATGGATTGAAGCAAGACCTGAATACTTAAATAAAGAATTAGCACAAAAATGGGATAAAATTGCACGTCTAAGAAGAGAAGTAAACAAAAAGCTGGAAGCAGAAAGACAGACTGGATTAATAGGACATTCTCTGATGCGAGAGGTCCTTTTTAAATATTGCCAATGATGAATATTCATTTATAAAAAGATTACACAGAAAATGAAGTTTCTGACTTGTTTATCGTATCTCAAGTTAAATTTGTAAATGATAAGTTTAGCAGAAAAGCAGAAATCGAAGGAATTAACATCTGCTGTGGAAAAAGCATCTGGAGAAAAGTGAAAGATGCTGGAAAATATCGATGAGAAAGTTGGACACAACCACAATCATCCAGATGTATGTCCAAGATGTGCAAGTTTTGGAAAAATGTAACATAAAAATTTATTTTGTAAAATAGACTAAATACAGCTAAATAAAAATAACTTATTTAGTTCGTTTTTACAAATATGTGTTAATAAAAATGTGAGGAGAAAAGAATGCCTTATATAATTATTATTTTGGTTTTAGCTGCATTAGATCAGATTACAAAGCAGTTAATGTTCAATGTGTCAGGTGGAATACAAGGTTTTTCTATACCAATAATAGATAAATTCTTTCACTTGACTTATGTTGAAAATCACGGCGGAGTTTTCGGTCTATTGCAAGGAAAAATCAATTTATTTACAATAGCAAGTGCAGTTCTGATTGTATACGTAATCGCTGTAGAGTACAAAAATTTTAAAAACTATAGCAAATGGACAAAAATAGGAGTAGCAGTAATTGCCGCTGGAGCTGCAGGAAATATGATTGACAGGATTTTCCGTGGATATGTAATTGATATGATAGATTTTCGTGGAATCTGGTTTTTTGTATTTAATGTGGCGGATATGTATGTCATATTGGGATTTATATTATTGTAATTGATTATTTAGCAAGAAAAATATTTTGAAAAATAGTAAAAAGTAGTTATGAATATCTAAATTAAACTTTTGTTGATTAAACAATATTTTTATGTAATTTATATGTACTTTTTATAAAAGCAAAGGGGAACAGTCGTCATCCCTTTGTAAACCTCGTATATCTACATTTTTGAAATACGAAACTCGCTTTTAATAAAAGATTATTGTCAACTCTTAAATTGATTATAATTTAAAAAGTTTTTGAAAAAGCTCAGACAGTCAATTTTCATTCCAAAAATCACGACAGTTTTAGTTTAGTTACACAAAGATAATTTGATTAAATATGAATTTCAAATCAAAATTTCGTTAGAAGAAAAATAGCTGTCTGAGCTTTTTGGATATGTTTTGAAATTATATACAGTTATTTGAATTAAAATAACTTTGATTCAAAAATCAGAGTTCTATATATAAAGAAAGTTTTGCGTAAAGCGAGTGAGTTCAGTAGAGACATTTGCATTATTTCTAAAATAGTAGTCAGTTAAATATAGTTAAAATAATTATTATTATGAAAGAGGCATATGTTTTGATGCCCTTATTAAAATAATATAAAAATGATATTTAATAAATTTGATAAATATAAAGTTGTTATGTTATTTATGATTTAATTTTAGTAAAGATATTTTTAGATAGAAAAATAGAGAAAGGATGAGATATGACTTTCAGGAAATTATATTAACTCTTCAAAAAGTTCTGGGGAGATAAAGGATGTATAATATCAAATCCGTATGATATTGAAACAGGTGCGGGAACTTTTAATCCAGACACTTTTTTAATGTCGTTAGGTCCTGAGCCTTGGAATGTTGCCTATGTTGAGCCATCACGTCGTCCAAAAAGATGGAAGATACGGTGAAAATCCCAACAGAGTGTATCAGCATCATCAGTTTCAGGTAATTATGAAACCATCGCCAGAAAATATTCAGGAACTTTACTTAGAAAGTTTAGTGGCATTAGGAATTAATCCTAAGGAACACGATATAAGATTTGTGGAAGACAACTGGGAAAGTCCTACACTTGGAGCATGGGGATTAGGATGGGAAGTTTGGCTGGATGGAATGGAAATTACACAGTTTACATACTTTCAGCAAGTTGGAGGACTGGAAGTTGACATTGTTCCATCTGAAATAACTTACGGACTTGAAAGAATTGCACTTTATTTGCAAAATAAGGACGATGTAAAAGATTTAGAATGGACAAAAGGCGTAAAATACGGAGAAAGAAGATTCCAGTTTGAATATGAATTATCAAAATACAGTTTTGAAGTGGCAGACGTTCCAATGCACTTCCAACTTTTTGATATGTACGAAAAGGAAGCTCAAAATTGCCTAAACAACGACTTAGTATTCCCAGCCTACGAATACGTTCTAAAATGTTCACACACATTCAATAACCTTGACGCAAGAGGTGCAATCAGTACAACAGAAAGAATGTCCTACATTTTAAGAATCAGGGATTTGGCTAAGAAATGTGCAGAGAAATTTGTGGAGGCAAGGGAGATTGGGATTCCCATTGTTGAATAAGTAAAAATATAGAAGAGGGGAAATTTCTATGATTTATAAAAGAGGAGTGAGGAAATAATTGAAATTAACAATAAATAATATTGGTAAATTGAAAAATGCTGAAGTTGAAATAAATGGGATAACTGTAATTGCAGGAGAAAATAATACGGGAAAAGTACAGTTGGGAAAAGTTTTGTGGAGTGTTTTTAATAGTTTCTATAAGGTTTTATGAAACAAATTGAAAAAGAAAAAGAAATTGATTTTGTAAATGAACAGATTGTATAGTTATATTAGAAATTATGACAAATCAGATAATGTGAGACTTTAGATATGGCAACAGACATTATTCAAAAGATTATAGTATTTATTATAGAAATGAAGAAAATATAAAAAGCTATATAACAAAAATTTAAAGAAAATAATTATTTTATAGATAATGAAAGAATAGAAAAATTAATTGCCAGTATATATACTATATTAAATATAATTGATACACAAATAATAAGTTTCATTTTAGACGAAAAACTATCAGTTGAGATTTAATGAAGAAATAATAAATAAAAATAGGAAAAAGGAAGTTTTTTCAAATATGAAATGTAATATTCGAAAATAAAATTTTAAAATTTTAATATTGAAGAATATAGATGTTGCAGGAGAATGTTGAGAATTTGAAAGGAGATATTGATAATTTTGATTTGGTAACAGAAGCAGTATTTATAGACAATCCTTTTATAATTGATGATATAGAAAATATATTTGAACAAAAGAAAAATTATAGACAACATTTAGTTTCAAAACTTTTATTATAATAGAAATGAAAATACAGTATGTATGTAAATGAAAAAATTAGAAAAATTTTATAAAAATTAAATTCTATTGCAAGTGGTAAAATAATCATATTTAGATGTTTATTATAAAGATAGCGAGAACAGAAATAAATGCTAAAAATTTATCGACAGGGACTTAAAACTTTTGCAATTATAAAAATGTTATTACAAAATGGAACTTTAGAAGAAAAATGGAACAATCATTCTTGATGAACCTGAAATTCATTTACATCCTGAGTGGCAAATAAAATTTGCAGAATTAATCGTGTTGTTACAAAAAGAATTTGAATGCATATTTTACTTACAACACATAGTCCTTACTTTCTCAAAGCTATCCAAGTTTATTCAAAAAGTATGAAATATCAGACAAATGTAAATATTATATGAGTGAATTGATGGAGAACAAGCAATTTATAGTTGACAAGACTAGTAAAACAGATGATTTGTTTTTATAAGTTAGACTATTTCATTTTTGAAAAATTTGATGAATGAGGAAGAATTGTATGAAGATTAGTGATTTGAGAATGTAAGTCAAATTTTGAAGAAAAACTTCAAAGGATGATAGACAATATAGTATGACAGAATTCTGATTTAGAGGTACTGATTTGATTGTTTTGAAAAGATAAATATATAGGGAAGATCGAATTTAATGATTAGGTGTTAAAATCAAATGATGCTTTTGTTTATCAAAGGTGAAAAATTATGTTTTTATTGAATTTAAAAACGGAGAAATGAAAAATATTAAAAGAATTTGAACTTCATAAGAAGATATATGACAGTGTACTTAGTATTTTGTGATATTTTTTGATAAAACATTGAAAAGATACTAGAAAAGAAATTGGATTATATTTTAGTTTACTAATGTATCAAATTCTGAAAGAAATGATGAAAAATTGTATAGATAACTTGTTAAAAACTGTAAAAATTGAGGAAAGGTTAGAGCTGGGCTAAGAAATTTTGAAAAGATTATTGCTTCAAAAATGTACACACTTACTCAAAAAGAAGAATTTGAGGAAAAATTTGTAAAAAGATTGAAAATTAAAGAATGTAGAAAAATTAAAAGTTATAATAAAAATGTAAATTTGTAAAGGAGAGAATTAATTATGAATTTTCTTTTGAAATAGATTGGAAGAATTGCCTGCACTGATATGTGGATCAGGCGGAGAAAAGATCTGAAAAAAATAATAGAAAATGAGTTAAAGGCTGAAAGAATCAAGTTTTTCAGGATTGAATCATTTAGTACATCTAGAAGAGTTACTGCGATTATAAAGGATTTGGCTGAAAAACAAGATGATTTGGATAAAAAAGCAGTAGGGCCTTCGGTTGAGATTGCTTATAAGGATGGACAACTTTACGAAAAGCTGGAGAAGGGTTTTGTGAAAGTCGCAAGGTGCTACGGTTGATGATATAAAAGATTATTGAAAATGAAAAAGGGAAAATATATTTCGATTGAAAAAATTTATTGCAGGAAAAAATACTAAGGAAATTTTGCCTGAAATATTGAAAAATGGATAAAGAAAATAGAGTTTGAAAAGTCAATGAAATGGGCGGACAGAACATTTAGATTTGTAAGACCGATTAAATGGTTTTGTAACTTTGTTTGATAATGGAGAAATTTTACCTTTTGAGTTTGAAGGGCTAAAAGGCGGGAATAAAAACTCGTGGAATGAGATATTTTGCTTCTCAGTGACATTGAGATTAATAATCCACTTGACTATGAAAAATATTGCTTGAAAAATTTTGTTATCGTAGATGGCGAAAAAGAAGAGAAGAAATTTTGAAAAGCATAAGGGAAAAATGGTGAAAAGGATGGAGATACTGCGATAATCAATAAATATTTATTGGATGAAGTAGTTAATGTAGTAGAATATCCTTACGCACATAAAAGGTGAATTTAGCAAGGATTATTTAGAGCTCCTGAAGATATTATCACGATTACATTGGAAACTCATCAAAGATATTTTCCAGTAAAAGATAAAGACGGTAAATTATCTAAATAAATTTATTGTTATAAGAAATGCGCTCTGAATATTCTGAAACTGTAAAAAAAGGGAATGAAAAGGTTGTAGAGCCAAGACTTGCTGATGCGAAATTCTTCTTTGACGAGGATTTGAAAAATAAATTTGCAGATAATGTGGAAAAACTAAAGGAAGTTACTTTCCAAAAGGATATGGGAACAATTTTTGAAAAAGTTAAAAGAAGTGAGAAAATCGCTGAATATCTGATTTCAGAATTGAACTTGAATGACAAGAAGGAAAATATTATAAGAACTGTGGATTTAGCAAAAGCCGATCTTGTTTCAAATGTAATTGGAGAAAAAGAATTTACAAAATTACAAGGGTTTATGGGTTCAGTTTATGCTGAAAAGCAGGGAGAAGATAAAGATGTAGCACTTGGAATTTTTGAGCATTATTTGCCACGTTATCAAGGAGATGAACTACCTACAACTGTGGAAGGTGCCATTGCTGGAATTGCTGACAAAATGGATACAATAATCGGATGTTTTTCAGTTGGATTAAAACCGACAAGTTCTAAAGATCCTTATGCATTAAGACGTGCGACACAAGGAATTATCCAAGTTGTATTAAATTCAAAATTATCCTTTGACTACAAAAGAATTAATTGAAAAGGCTTATGAAATTTTTCAAACTGATAAAAAGTGCTGGAAAAAGATGTTGTGAAGGATGTAACAGAGTTCTTTAAACAAAGAATAATTAACGTACTTTCTGGAAAAATATAAAAAGATCTTATAAACTATGAGATAAATCTTGAAAGCAATGTTGTGAACTTGATAAAAAAATTATCTGAACTTCTGAAATTATCACAAACTGAAAACTTTTGAAATTTTTGATAAATCTTTTAAAACGTGTAAAAATATTGTAAAAGATGAAAAATGAAAATCTAAAATATTGACAGTACTTTATTTGAATCTGAAAGAAGAAAAGACATTGCATAATTTAGCAAATCAATTGGAAAGTATTGAAAATACAGATTTTCTAAATTATATTGAAACATTGTTAAATAATGCCTCTACAATTAATCAATTTTTGATAATGTAATTATTAATGTTGATAACGAAAAATTGAAAGAAAATCGTATTGCATTATTGAAAAAAATTAGAAATTTCTATTGATAAAATGATAAATATATAAAAACTAATAAATAATAATAGAAAAATTTATTTATTTAGTACATAGACTTAAAACAGAACTTAATGAGTTATAATTATTTATGACGAAATAATTTTGCTAAAAACAAAATAAAATTTTTAAAAATGACTTAAAAGTCAATGAAAAACTAAGATGTTTTTATATAGTAAAAATGTACTAAACATATAGGTTAAATCAATAGAATTGTGAGATTTTTATTGACTTTTTATTATGGTATTATATATTGTAAAACAAGAAAGTTTTTAGTTAAAGAATATAATGTAAAAGTTAAAGTATTATTTTTTACCTAAAATGTTGTATAATTTCATTAAGAGGATTAGGAGAAAACAGTACTAATTTAAAAGTTAGAGAAAAACAAAATGAAATTCAGGAGGAATTGAAATGAAAAAAATTAGTTATTTTAGGAACAGCTTTATTAGCTTTTAAATGCTGCAGCATCTGAAGTCCAAAGTTAAAAGGTGGATATGATTTCTACAGAAAATTTAAAGCAGGATTCAAATGATTTAGAAGATTTTAGATGTAAAAATGGACCAACAGTTGGTTTAGAATATATCGTTGACAACCAAGGTGAATTTGAATGGGATTAGGAGCAGAATACAAATTATCAGCTAATTCTGGTAAAAATCAAAAAGAAGAAATGATAATCAAAATTAGTGAGAAATGTACCAGTTTATGCTTTAGGTAAATTTAACTTTAATCACAACTAACAGTGGAAATGACGCATTATACGTATTAGGAAGAGCAGGATATAATTTTGCTAAAGAATCTAAAAGAAATGTAAATAATGATGTTACAGGTGGATTATATGTAGCGCAGGATTAGGAACTGAGTTGGACCAGTTTCATTGAAGCTATTTATGAAAGATCAAACGTTAAAGTAGAAAAATACTGTAGGAGAGCACATAGAACAAGAAATTATACTGATTCAGTAGGAGTTAGAGTAGGATATAGATTTGGACAATTGAAAAATGACAGATCACCTAAAATCATAACTCAAACTAGTGCACAGTGACCTGTACCAACTCCAGTACCTACACCAGTACCAGAACCAACACCAACATTGATACCTAATACAGCTATATTACCATTTAGCTGTTCAGTTGATGATAAGAAGTGTGTAATTAGAGGATTTAAAGTAGACGGAAGAGTACCTAATGAAGGTGAAGCTGCTGACTTGAGAACTATCGCAGGTGTAATTAACCAATTTGCTGATGGTGGATCAATTGATTTTGTTGGACATACAGATTCAACTGGATCAGATGCTTATAACCAAAAATTATCAGTAGCAAGAGCACAAAACTGTTGCTAGATTGTTGAGAGAATATGGATTGAAAAACTCAATTTCTTACGGAACAATCACTGGACAAGGAGAAAGCAATCCAGCTGATACTAATGACACAGTTGAAGGAAGATACAACAACAGAAGAGTTGAATTATTCTTCCAAAACGTTGACTTTAGTAACGTAAGATTTATTAATCAATAATCTTTTAAAATTAAAAATTAGAGACATTTTATAAGGGCTATTCATGTTTTTACGCGACATTTTATGAATATTATATTTGTCTCTAGCGTTTATTCTGATCTTACTCATTAGCCATTTTATAAAAATTTATATAAATAGATTGATTTTATTTTTAATGCAATAAATGATATTATTTACTATAGGATATACTTTCGTATTATTATCATAATTTTGATATTAAATGCATCGTACTTTTATGCATTAGAACAATCAGGAAACAAAGGGGAAAGGAATTTATGACAGGAAATTGTTATGGAAATAAAGAATGAACAGGGAGTTCATGCAAGACCATGCAGGGCAAATTGTAAATATTGCAAAAACGATACAAAAAGTAACTTTGGAAATAGAAAAATTGGAGAAAATGAAAGTTATTGATGGAAAAAAATGTATTTGGAGTGATGACTTTGGAGCAAAGAAAAGGAGAACAATTAAAAACTTAGGGCTGTTTCAGAAAAATGGAGAAAACTCTTGATGAAGAAAGTAAACTATTGGAAGAATTAAGACAAATAATTGAAATTGATAAATTTTTGAAAAATAATTTTTATAAACAAAATATAAAGAAGGGAGAAAGAACTAGCTAATATAAGTAGTTCTGGAGTGCAAAATGAACGAAAAAGAATTTGAAGTATTGTTGAAAGATTATTTGCCAGAGAAAATCTGGAGATGTAGTGGAAGGAGTAATTACTAGAAAAGAGCTGGATTTCTGGATTTCTTGATTTGAATGCAAAAAAAGAAGGAAGAATTTATGCTGAGGAAGTTAAGGATTTTGAAATAGGAGATAAAATTGAAGTAAAAAGTTTTAAGAGAAGATGATAGACAATATCATTGTTTCAAAATTTTCTATTGGATAAGGCAAAAGAACTGGCATCATTTGAATGTAGACGATATTGTAACAGGAGAAATTATTAAAGAAAAATTAAAGGTGGATACACTGTAAAAATTGGGAAAAATGAAGCATTTCACCATTTTCACTTGCAGATTTGACAAAAATAAAGATTATACAGGACAAAAATTTAAATTTTTTTAATAAAGAGAAAAATAAAGAGCAACATAACTATTTCAAGAAGTGACTTAATAAAAATTGAAGAAGAAAAAATATTTTGAAAAGAAAGTAAATATTGAGATGTTGTTACTGGTAAAATTAAGGAAGTATTTGATTTTGGTATTATTTTTGGACTTTAGAAGCAAACTAGCGGATTTATCCATATATCTGAAATTTCTTGGGGATCAAGTGGATAATTTGACTGAAAAATATGAAAAATTGGTGATGAAATAAGTGCTAAAAATTATTGAAAAAGGATGCTGAAAAATAGATTGAAATTAAGCACAAAACAATTATCAGAAGATCCCTTGGGTTAGCATTTTGCGGCAAGTCATAATGTAGGAGATGAAGTTGAGGCAGTTGTGAAGGATGTGCTTGATTTTTGGGATAGTTGTAACTGTTGATGGAAATTCGGATTTGTACATGTTTCAGAGTTGGCTTGGCATAATGGGAGCCTAAAGAGCTTAAAAACTACAAGGAAGGGAGACAAATTTTCTGCAAAAATTATTCAAATTGAAGATGAAAAGAAAATGTTAAGTTAAGTGTAAAACAATTGTCAGAAAACCCTTGGGATACAGTTAAGGAAAAATACCACATCTGAGATATTATCGAAAAACCAATAACAGAAGTATTTGACTTTGGATTATAATTTGACTGGAAAAAGATATTGACGGACTTTTTACATGTGTCTGACTTGTCATATAAGAGAGAAACCAAACTTGACTTCAAAAATATAAAGGCAGGAGACGTAATCAAATTTAAAGATAGTTGACTTTAATGATGATAGAATTACTTTTGAGTGCTAAAGCATTGCTTGATGACAGATGGGAAGTTCTTGAGGAAACTTATGACTTTGATAATGCGTTTAAAGGAAAAGTTATGAATGTTCAGGATTATGGAATTTTTGTGGAATTGAAAAAGGGATAGAAGTGTTTTATTCATAAAAATGAATTTTCATGGGACAGAAAAGAGCATAAGGAATACAAGGTTGGCGATGAAGTGGAATTTAAGATAATTGTAGTTGATAAACTTGCCAAGAAACTTTCTGGAAGTATCAAGCAACTTGAAAAATCGCCTTGGAAGGAAGTTACGGAGCAATATAAGAAAGGAAATATTGTAAATACTGAGATTGTGGAAATTCAGGAAAATTTTCGTACTTGTTAAAATTGACGGACAGATTTAACGGAATTATACCAAAACGGGAATTAGCAGAGGAATTTTTGAAGGATATTTCTGAAAAATTCTCTGTTGGAGATAAAGTTGAGGCTGTAATTACAGATATTAATGATAAGAGAAAATCAATTACGTATCTATACAGTTCAAGAAATGGAAGAGAAAAAGAGCTGGATGAACTCTATGAAAGTTTATGGAGTCTCCACTTTACAAATTCAAAATATAATAAAATTAAGAAAGAATTATACTTTTAGCATTTAAACTATATATAATATATATAGTTAATTATAAAAATAAATTTTTACATAATTTTTAAAAAGTGCTAAAATATAAAAGTAAATATTAGAATACTGAAAATATGGAGTAAAATTAGATGGCAAAGACAGAATTTATGAAATTTGCATATTTCGATAAAGAAATAGTGGAATTTGAAAAGCGACAGTTAGTATTGCTACACACAGTTTACAATATGGAACAACCTGTTTTGGTGGAACTCAGAGGATATTACAGAAATGGGAAAGTAGCGATTTTTCAGACTGAAAGATCACTATATAAGACTTAATGAATGCGTCAAAAATGTTAGGATTTGAATATTTTATAACTTGGGATGAATTTAAGGATATTGTTACAGAGTTAGTTAAGAAAACGATGTAAAAGAAGACTTTTTATATGCGTCCGTTCGTATTTTGTAAAGAGCCTGGATTGTCACCTCAAAAAGCAGGATTAGACTTTGATTTGGCAATATACTGCCGCCGCTTGCAGATTATGTGAGTACAGAAGGCGGACTGAACTTAATGAGTTCGACTTATAGAAAGTATAATGATTCGGCAATTCCTACGAAAGCGAAAGCAGGAGGTTCATACATTAACTCGTTCCTTGCGACAAGTGACGCTCAAAGAAACGGTTATGATGATGCATTAATGTTTGATGATGCTGGAAACGTGGTAGAAGTGTCAGTTGCAAATATAATACTGGTTTACAGAGGGCAAATAATAATCCCTGATACTGGAAATGCAGCTCTTGAAGGAATTACAGTAAGATCAGCATTGGAATTATTAGAACACAATGGATATAAAATAAATCGTGGAAAAATTGACAGATCAATGGTATTCACAGCAGACGAACTGCTAGTAACAGGAACAGACAATGAAAAATTACTTATGCAGAATCATTGGACAAACGTCCTATTGGGCAGTTAGACTTTAATGCAAAACCACAAGCAGGTAAATTTTCATAAATTGTTAAAATCAGAATATGAAAAAGTAATCAATGGAGAACATGAATTGTCTTCTGAATGGTTATTTATTGTAGAATAAAGGTAAGTACGCTGGAAATGTTTGAAAAAGGCATTGAAGTGTGTACTTTTTATTATTGGTAGAAATTTTTATTATTTTGACTTGTATTTAAGATAAATTGGAGTAAAATACAGTTGAAAGAGAAGGATGATAAAGATTGATAAAATAATATGATTACTGAAATTTAGATATAATTTTTACGTTAATTAATTCTAATTGGGAGAGAATTAGGATGACATAAAAGATTGAAATTTCTTGGGAAATTAAATAGTAATGTAAAATTTTGGGGAAGAGATGGTTATTTAAAAAGTCTCTCTTTGTTATTCATGATATTTTGATACAAAACTATAATTTTATTTTGTTTTCAATTATTAGATAAACTCTTTAATACAAGATAAGGGGTTGTGACAATGAGCAATCTTACAGACTAATATTAAATAAAATATTAATATTAAATTCCATTATAAAATAGAAACTGTATAAAAGTTTTGTAATTCTTTACTCATTCGTTATTTAAATTTGGGAATAGTATTGAAACCTATTAGTTATTTAAATATTGTTTAGATTAGATCACTTTTCAAGAAAATTATTTCTCTCAAAAAAGTCTTTATTTATAAATTTAAATATTCAAATCATTTCTAATAAATTCTAATAACGCTTTACAACCTTTTACCACATCATCATAAGTTGTATCAAAATCGCCAGTAAACCACGGATCTTTTATTTCCCGTTTTTCTCCTGCATATTCTAACAGCATTTTTATTTCGCCTTTATTTTTTCCATCTGTAAAAAGTTCGATATTTTCTATATTGCTTTCGTCCATCCCAATAATATAATCGGCATCCAAATCATCGTTATTTAAAATTCTGGAATACATTCCTTTTACACTTATTCCTTCTTTGGCGAGCCTAGTTTTAGTACCGTGATGAACTGGATTTCCATGTTCCCATGAACTTGTCGCTGCTGAATCAATAATAATTTTGTCAGAAAGGTTTTCCTTTTTTACCATTTCCCGAAAGACTGCTTCTGCCATTGGGGAACGGCATATATTTCCTAGACAGACAAATAATACTTTTTACCATTTTCACCTCTTTATATTTTAATCTAATTATTTTAATTTTTAAAAACTTCTCCTATGCTTTCGTGTATAACTAAATTTGCAAAAATTGTCCTGCTCAGTCTTGGATTTATTTATTAACACAAGATTTCTTTTCCTTTGAAAATAATGGTATAAGGGAAGTCACTGGATACACGATAAAGTGAAGTTCCAGCCTATAATTAGTGTATCAGCTTTGGATATTTCGTTTATTGCTTTTCTAAAAGTATCTGAATCAGGAACTTCTTCCATACAAAGTAACATCTGGTTTTTATAATTCCGCCACATTTTTGAACAATGAGGGATGTTTTTCAGTTTCACAGATTTCTAAAAATTCTTCCATATTGTATTTTTACTGCAAATAACACAGTATTGCTGTCAACAGTTCCATGCAGTCTTTAGGACATTTTTGCTTCCAGCCATTTCATCAGGGCAGTCGATATTTTGAGTAATAACAGCCGTCAATTTTCCATCTTGTTCCAGCCTTGCCAAATATTTATGAGCAAAATTCGGTTTTGCATTTGGATAAACAAGATGTTTTTTATAAAAATCGTAAAATTCTTCTGGATATTTTTCATACATTGTGTGAGAAACAAGCTCTTCTGGAGAAAAATTCCTATCAAGTTTTTAAATTGTAGACTCATTTGCACTTCTAAAAATCAGGAATGCCTGATTCCGTAGAAACACCTGCACCTCCAAAAGACAACTCTTTACTTTCATCAATTGTTTTTGAAAGCAAACTTATTTTATCCATTTTTATCACCTTGCTTTTTACTTTTGTTTTTCTATTATTAAACTCACTATTGAAAATAGAGGGATCATTTATAAATATTTCAATTTTTCCTCTAAAATCTTCAATAGTTTTGTATCCTTTTTATCCATAATATCTTTTAATTCGTTAGTTATTCTCTCAAAAGCGACAGGACCTTCCTTGTGCAAAGTTGTACCAATCTGAACCATGCTCGCTCCACATAAAATATGCTCAAAAGCATCTTGTCCTGTAAGAACTACCGCCTGTTCCAATAATTTTAATAGATGGGTTCAACCTTTGATAAAAGCGTGAACATTATAAGGGCAGTTGGTTTTATATATTCTCCACCAATTCCTCCAAATCCATTTTTAGGCTTTATTACAACGCTTTCGTCTTTCAATCACAAGCCCATTTCCAATACTGTTTATACAGTTTATAAATGTTAGTGAAATTTATTAAATACTAGCACGCCTGATCGAAGTGGACAATATCAAAGTAAGGAGGCAATTTTCACTCCAAGTGGTTTTTGAAATATGAAAAATATCTGCCATAATTTTTCAGTAGTTCTCCATCATAGGCAATTTGAGGTCTTTCCTGGCACATTTGGACAAGACAGGTTAAGTTCTGTTATTCCCTTAAAACCACTTTCCTGAACTTTTTTTAGTAATGCGTGAGTGTCTTCTGTTGACATTCCTACAAGCGAGAAAAAGAAAGTTCTGTCAGGGTGTGTTTTCTGTAATTCCAGTAAATAATCTAAATAGTAATCAAATCTCAAATTTGGAAGTCCCATTGAATTTATGCTTTCCTAGAGCTGTGTCATGATACCTAGGCTCTGGATTTCCGGGACGGAGCTGTAATGTAGCAGTTTTCGTGACAAATGTTCCAGCCTGTGAATTTATAAGTTGTTCCAATTCATTTCTGTCGTAGCAGTAAACTCCCGCTGCATTCATAAAGCAGTTTTCAAAATCAAAATTACTGATGGATGTTTTTGTAGCTTTGCCATTTTTCCTCCTAAGATTAATAGTTTTTATTTTTATTTAAATTACAGATGTAGCTGATTTGTAGTATTGGATAGCCAATTTCAACTGTTCTGCTTCTTCGTAAAGTTTTGCAACTTCAATTACATTATCAGAAATTTTTGAGATATTCGCTACCTTCAAGTTTTGCTCAGCCACATCGAAATTTTCCAAGTTTTATACAGCATTTTCCAAAATTGAATTTTAAGTTTTGCTTCGTCAATTTTTCTCATGTCAACTTTTTGCATTTTCTCGTCCTTCAAAAATGTCCGTAGTTTGTGTAGGCAAGATTATAGTTCTTTTCATCAACAAATATGTTTTCCAAGCGAGGCAAAGGCTCCAAATGATTTTCATCTGCAAGTAATGTTAAATAGTGTTTTGCAAAGAGTCGAGATTGTTTTTGTCAGTATAAAGTTTTGAAAGTACTTCCTGTGCTCTTTTGTTATCATAGTCATCTGTCGCTGTTTTTAAGATGTCTTTCAGCAGTTTCGATATCCTGTTTTTCTCCATAAAGCTTTCCAAGGAAGATAATATGCTTCTCCATTGTCCTTTAGCTTTATGTAGATATTCTTCAGCTAAAAGTCAACTTGGCATTATCATAATAAATTTTGGAAAGCAGTACCTGAGCCTTTCTCTGATCTCTTTCATCAGCAATCAGGTTTTAAATAATCTATTGCTAAATTTTTCTTCTGAATAAATAATATAAATTTTCCTAAAGTGATACTGAGCTCTTGATTTCCATTGCTTTATAGCCTGTTTTGTAATAATACTCAGCCAATTCAAAAGTTTGATTTTCTTTTATAAACAGTTCCCAAGTTTATCTTGCAGTTCAAAAATCTCCGCCATCAGCGATAAATATTTTTCTGCCATTTAATTTATCATATTTCAGATAAATATCAGCAAGCAAGAGAAAGGCCTTTCTATTTCCCGACCTTTAGTCGCCTTCTTCAATATTTTTCAGCTAAAGTATGTCAGAGCCACTGTCATAGTAGCTTTTTCCCCATTTCATACAATCGTCAGAATCATCATTTTTCAATATTATCAGAAACCTTCAAATTCCTATTTTCCATAAAACAAACCCTCCTATTTTTGTTATTTATATTATTTCCAAATTTTAAATTTGTATACTCAAAGGTTGGATATTAAATTTAAACTTATTATATCCAGTAAAATCACTTTAAGTTGAATTTAAAAGGATAACTATCTAACCAAATCCTAAGTTTGCTAATATTATGTAATTTTAAATAAGTTTTGAACATACTATATTATATATATATTTGTCACTCTACTATTTCAGGACATTATTTTTGAAAAACCTTTGAATTGCTAGTAAAGTGTGATATAATCAAAAATAAAATAAATACAATTTTTGAAAACAGGAAGGAGAAATTATGAAAAATACAGATCAATTTGAGATTTTAGATTTATTGGAGCATTGTCAGTTCTATATTAATATCATTTAAGGATACACAGTTCATTTCTCTACCCAAATTGCCTAATGGACATGGAATTGCCTAGGTATTTTCTCTGCTTTCAGGATGTAATGTACGTTTATTCAACTAAGTGATGCAAAAGTATTTTTATAAGACAAAGATAAATTTTTATCCAGTTTATTTTGTCACTTTTATTAACTTTAGAAATTTCGTGGAACAATTATCTACAATCTTCTTTTAGTACAGTCTTGGATATTTAATAGATCCCTAAGTTATAATTCATCAGCTGGTATTTGTCTCGTTTTGGCCTTCTTACTGCTTTTGTTTCCTGTATTACTAAAATTTCGTGGAAATAAGCATTTTGTATGGTTTGTAGTAATTATTAATTTTATGTTTATTATTTTTATAATTATCTTTTTCTAACAAAATTCCAATAGTGGAACAGCACTTTGAATTTATAAAAATATAATCCGTTAATGTATATTAGTACTTTTTCTCTTGGTATGTTACTTTATGATAGTAATAAAAATGTAAAAGCGAAATATTTGTCATTTTTACAATAATTTATATTTTGTTTTTATTATTTATACCATATAATAAATTAATACCTTATAATTCTACTGTTATTGCTTTATGTTCCTTTTTGATTGTATATATTTAGATAATTATTTTCAGTAAATTTTTAGAAATAAATTTTTATTTATCTTGGTGGACTAAGTTATTCAATATATGTACTATCATAGACTTGTATATTGTATTTGAAAAATTTTGTAGGTGAGATTAAAAATTATACTGAGTTTAATAATTCTACCTTTTTATGAGTGTTTTTCTATATGGCAATTTAACTGAAAATATCTAATAGAAAATGAAATTTTTATAAAGATTTGTGTGATATATATATAATAAAAATGTCTATAAACTTTGTAATATTTATTATTCAGTTTATCCAGTGCATATTCTTATTTAATATTTATTTTCTAGAGTTTAAGTATAAATCATTTTCTCTTAAATATTCTTCCACATCAAGCCCTGCAATGGCTCCGCTTCCTGCCGCGATAATTGCCTGCTGGTATCTGCCATCTTGAACATCTCCTGCTGCAAAGATTCCAGAAGTGCTTGTTTTGGAAGATTTTCCTTTTGTTACAATATAGCCTCTTTCGTCAATTTCTACTTTCCCTTCAAGAAATTTTTGTATTTGGAGTTCTTCCGATTGCTACAAAAATTCCATCTGCTGTTAAAGTTTCAGTTTCGCCTGTTTTGTTATTTATAAGCTCTATTCCTGTAACTTTTTCATCAGCCAGTACTTTTTTTGGAGTATAGTCTAGTTTCCATTCGATTTTGCTGTTATCTTTTGCTCTTTTTTGCATAATTGCTGAGGCGCGTAACGTATCTCTTCTGTGAATAACTGTAACTTTGCTGGCAAATTTTGTTAAAAAGACAGCTTCTTCCATCGCAGTATCTCCACCACCAATTACAACAACATCTTTTCCACGGTAGAAAAATCCATCACAAGTGGCACATGCACTAACTCCTCTTCCGATATTTTTCCTTTTTCGTTTTTCAATTCCAAGATACTTTGCACTCGCTCCTGTTGATAAAAATTATTGTTTTTGCTTCTATAATATTTCCATTATCCAAATGTAATTTAAATGTGCCATTATTTTCAATACTTTTCGATGTCTTTTACAACAGCCTGTAAAAATTCTGTTCCAAAATTTTGGATTGAGCCTTTATGTCTTCTATTAGCTGTGGACCTGAAATTCCTTGTGGAAATCCTGGAAAATTTTTCAACTCGGTTGTTGTTGTCAATTGTCCGCCTGGCTCCATTCCGTTTATAATTATATTTTTAATCCTGCATGGCTTAAATAAATTGCGGCTGTCAGTCCTGCTGGACCTGAACCTATAATTACTGAATCATACATATTTTTCATCATTCCTTTTTTAGTGATTTTTATAAATTATGATTAAGAGATCATAATCACAAAGTTTCTTCTTTAATATTAAAGTCTAGCAAAATTGAAAAACAATCGCTAGACTTCTTCTATAAATAAATATATCTTTAAATAACGTATTTTTATTTTTATAATACTTGGTTTACTTCTTCATAAAGTGATTCTTTTTGAGTGTAATCCAACTAATTTTAACAGGGTTTTCCATCTTTGAATAAGATTAATGTAGGAATACTTTGGATTCCAAAAGATTGCGCTAATTCTAGTTCTTCATCTACATTTACTTTTCCAATTGTAGCTTTTCCTTCCATTTCGCTTTGAAAAATTCTTCAATAATAGGAAGTTGCATTTTACAAGGTCCACACCATTCTGCCCTAGAAATCTACTAGAGCTACTCCACTTGAAATGCTTTTGCTCAAAAATTATCTTTATTTCTAAATTTAATGCCATTTTACATCAACCTCTTTCTTAAAATCAATTTTTATTAAGTTTTATAATTTATAGTTTCATTTTTTAAAAAATTGTGTTATACTATTTTTATAAAATAAACTATTCAATCAAAGTAATTGAATACTATCATATTTAAAAATAAATTGTCAATACTTTTTATTATAAAATTTTGAAAAATATCAAAATTTTAATATCCAGCTAGTCAAGGTTAAAGTGAAATTTGCAGATTAAAATAATAATTTTTAAGTTTGGTTTTTAAGAGGTTTAGTATAAATTAAAGAAAAGTAAAAAGGAGCTGAATTAAATGGATAAAATATGTCAAAAATTATAAAAATAGCTTATATTCAGGATTGTCAAAAATAGAGAAAATGCCTGTCCAGTGAAAAAGAATCGAAAATATTAGATTTGCTAGTTCAAGGAGCAAAAACTGTGGAAAGTATTTCAAATGAAACAGGGATGAGCATTGCAAACACTTCAAGACATTTACAAATTTTAAAGGATGGAAACTTTAGTTATTAGCGAAAAAGGGGAATTATGTTGTTTATGAAATCGCAAATACACAAATAATTGACTTGGTGTATCTTCTGATTGGGGTAGGAGAGCGAAAGAACTGGCAGATATTCAGCGGATACACAATGAATTTAATGACAGTTGCATGAAAATCCGCCCTAATTACTTTGGGAGCAGGCTTACGAAATGGTAAAAATAAAGAAACTTTAATAATAGATTTACGTCCGGAAGATGAGTTTAATTCAAGCCATATAGAAAATGCAATAAATATTCCAATGAAAAATCTTGAGGAAAATTTGAAAAATTACCCTAAAAACAAGGAAATAATTGTTTATTGCAGAGGGCGGAACTGTGCCTATGCAGAATCTTGCTTCAAATTTTTGAATGATAATGGATTTCATGCTTACAGCTTGAATCAAAGTTATTATGATTGGAAAAATATGATAATTTTTGAGTTTGATTTTCAAAAATAAGAAAAGAGACTATTTCAAAAATTTTGAGACAGTCTCTATAATATTTAAATTTTACATTTGAAGATTCAGGGTCTTCCAACTGATTTTTCTCTTTAACATAGTTTATAAATGCTGTTTCAACACCTAAATGTGTATTTACCCTTCTCTTCCAGGAGTTGAAGTAATTTTTACCAAAAGTCGCATATCCGTCTTTTCCTGCAGCAATATATGAATTTGTTCCTACAGTATAAGTTTTTCCTGCATCAATTGGAACCCATTTATTTGTTTTCGCATCAAGTACTTCCACTTTTTAACTCTTGTTCCTCCTATGATTCATTATTACCATATCGATATTACCTGTTCCCATATTTTTAAGCATATGCAGAACTGTTTCAGATACAAGTGTTGTAGCTAAAGATCCTCAGGATTTTTATCATTAGGAATTCTGTTTGCTGATTCACTGGGAATTTCCTGTGTTATATTTCCTATTTCCTTTTTACCAAGCTCGTTCTTTTTCCTTTTTATATCTTTCAAGAACTTTCTGTGCAGTTGGATCTTCTTTTTACAAATTTTATATCTTTACGGCTGTTTACATATTTGATAATATCTTCTCTTTCTTTTCCTTGAAGTTCGCTTTTTCACCTTTATCATTTTTAACTTCAAATGAGCTATCACCAATAACTATTGTAGGCTCTGCTTTTTAGTTCAGTTATTACACCTTTATCATTAAATTTAACCTTTCATATTTCCTACCGATGAGAGTAACACCATGCTTCTGCAACATACACAGGTTCTCCTGCTGGAGACATTATTTTTAGGATATTCTGCAACAGGCTTTTAGTCCATATTCTGTATAACTTTCTCCCAATAGATAGTGAGTGCTCTCCTGTAATATAATATCTATTCCAGAAACTTTTTCAACGATTTCAAGATTTTTCATATCCTGCATGCGATAAGAAAATTATCTTATTAAGTCCTTTGGCTTGGAGTTCTGCTACCATTTTTTTAGCTGTTTCAACTTCATCATGGAATTTTATGTCTTTTCCTGGACTTGAAGATTCGACGGTTTTTCCTACTACGTCTAATCCTACAATGGCCACATCTTGTCCATCTATTTTTCTAATTACATAAGGAGTCCATTTTCCCTCCAAGATGCTTCCTTTATCAGGAACAACATTACTGAAACTACTGGTATTTTTAATTCATCGAGAAAGTTTTTTAAGACAGCATTACCATCGTCAAATTCATGATTTCCCAAAGCAAATAAATCAAAATGTCCTACATTCATAAGTGCCGCATCAGCTTTTCCTTTAAACAAGTATAATACAATGTTCAGAAAGAGCATCTCCTGCGTGCAATACTAGGCTATTTTACTAGATAAATCTGCGATTCTTTGAATCATTCTTTGGCATTCCACCAACATTGACAGTAACTTTTTCATTAGAACTAAGCTCCATCTTCTTCAAGATGTGAATGGTGATCATTAATGTATTAAATTCAGCTCAATGTTTTAGCAGAAAGTTTGCTTTTGAGGCAGTCTAGTTGCCCCATAGCTGAAAGTATACTTTCATGCAGCCAAGTCCTAATAAAATTAATTTTTCTATGTTTCTCCTCAAAATTTATATTTTCGATATGATTATATCCTGACTTTTAAAAAATCAAGAATAATTTAATATTTTTAAATATTCAAACTTTCTTGAAAATGAATCGGTAAAATTAAAACAAACTTAGGGATCGAGTAAATGATAACTTTTCAAATTCAGTTTTAAAAGTAGCTTTATTATAATTTATTTATCTAAATAATTTTCTCTTATTAAATCAAAATATTTATTTAATGTATATAGAACCAAAATCATTTAGCCATTCTTGCTTTGGAATCTTAGCAGTATTTGGAATAATATTTTGTGGTAACATTTATAGGATTTGTTTCGTTTTACAAATAGTCCTTCTTCTTGTATTATTCTTCCATAAGTGCTTAAGGACGAGATTAAATGTATCTATCATTTTCGTATGTTTTATTGTCTTCGATGAAATGAACGAAAGTAAGACTTGTTTTATAATAAATCTGCCGAAAAGTCTCCTGGAAATATTTACGGAACATTTTTAAAAGTGTAGTCAAATTTCTTATCTGTAAACGGATCTTTTATGTTTCCAAACGAAACTATACTCACCATTAAAAATAAATACACTGCCACTTTTTCATAAATAACCATCCTTTTCTTTTTATTCAAAAACTATATTCAACTCATTAAAATAGAATTTTTGTATGATGTGTTCATAACTTTTGAATTTAGTTTTAAAATGATATCATTATATTATAACCTGATTTTATGCACATAAATTTTGAAATTATATATTAAAAATATATATTTCTAAAATAAAAGGCGTTTATTTTTTTAGATAATTAGAAAAAGGCAAAAAACAGCATAAATTGATAAAATCAAAAATATTTTTGATATTTTTATGAAATTATATGCTGAAAAATACAAAAATGCTTTGACTTTTATGAAAATTAAAGTTATAATATTAAAAAGGAATTATGTGAAACTAATTGAAACTAAAAATAATGTTTAGTTAGAAAATAAAAATAGTTGAAAAATAATAGATAACTGCTTTAAAATAGATAAAAATTTTAATAGTGTGGCACAAAATATAGAAGTTATATAAATTTTAGAGCAGTTTGAAAAATTTAATATTATAATTTTATTTGGAGGATGTTATGAACAAGAACAAGAAAGAAAATCAGATTTTTCTTACGTTGCAGACAATAGGAAGAGCGTTCTTCCTGCCAGTTTCGATTTTGCCAGTTGCTGGATTATTGTTGGGTTTAGGTGCCTCATTTACAAATCCTAAGACAATAGCATTTTATCATTTAGATGGATTGCTTGCACAAGGGACACCTATGAATTATGTTCTTACTGTAATGAATAACGTTGGACTTGCAGTATTTGCTAATTTGCCTTTGATATTTGCGATGGCAGTGGCATTGGGAATGGCGAAAAAGGAAAAAGGGGTTGCAGTCGCTCTCTTCTGGACTTTCATTTATAATAATGCACACAACTATTAAAACGTTATTGGTATTTAGCGGAAAAATTTTACCTGATGGGACTGTTTCGGAAAAAGTGTTGGATGGTGCGATAAGTTCCGTGCTTGGTATACAAACGCTTGAGATGGGAGTGTTTGGGGGAATTGTAGTAGGACTTGGAGTTGCATTTTTGCATAATAGATTTTATAAGACAAAACTTCCTGCGGCAATATCATTTTTTTCAGGAGTTAGATTTGTGCCGATTATATGTACGTTTGCTTATATTGTTGTAGGATTTATTTCCTTTGCGATTTGGCCAGTTATTCAACAGGGAATATTCTCAATTGGAAGAGTTGTAACAGGTTCGGGGGACATTGGAATATTTATTTTTGGATTTATGGAAAGAATATTGATACCTTTTGGACTTCATCACATCTGGTACATTCCATTCTGGCAAACAGGACTGGGTGGAAGTGCAATGATAGACGGAACAATGGTTTCAGGGGCACAGAACATATTCTTTGCAGAATTGGTATCGCCAAATACTACACGTTTTAGCATAGACACGGCTAAATTTATGACAGGGAAGTATTCATTTATGATGGGTGGACTTCCAGGAGCAGCTCTTGCAATGTACCATTGTGCAAAACCAAATAAAAAGAAAATAGTTGGAGGATTGTTGCTTTCAGCAGCTTTAACAAGTTTTCTTACAGGGATTACGGAGCCTATTGAATTTACATTCTTATTCGTAGCGCCTTTCGTATTTGTTGTTCACTGTATTTTTGCGGGAATTTCATTTGCACTTATGAGAATACTTGATATAGCGATAGGAACAACGTTTTCATGTGGATTAATAGACTTCACATTATATGGAATTTTGCCGGGAAGTTCAAAAACGCACTGGGTTAGATTATTGCTAATATTTGTAATATATTTTTGTACTTTACTATTTCTTCTTTAAATTTGTTATACAAAAATGGAATTTAAAAACTCAGGAAGAGAAGACGATGATGAAGATACGAAAAATTATATACAAAAGATGATTACAATACTATGAGAGACAGCCGAAAACAAGGGGCAGTAGTGGAAGATACAGTTTCACAGGCAATTATAGATGGACTCGGAGGATTTGATAATTTTGGTGATGTTACGTGCTGTGCAACTAGACTGAGAATGCGTGTAAATAATATGGATTTAGTAAATGAGCGGCATTAAAGCGTACAGGAGCAATGGGAGTTATCAAAAAGGCAGTGGAATTCAAGTTGTATACGGACCTACTGTATCAGTTATTAAAAGTAATTTGACAGAATATATTGAAAAAATAAAAGAACACGGTATGGAAGCTTCATTTGCAGAAGAAAAACCAGGAAGAAGTATAGACTTGAATGTTTTGAACTTGAGTGAAGACAGTGTGAAATGAAAGTATGAATCGTTAGAGAGAATAAATCAGATAATTGCTCCCATATAAAAGGTAAAATCTATGATATTGAAAACATTAGTGACAAAATTTTTAATACAAAAAGTTCTTGGAGATGGTTTTGCAATAGAAATTGAAGGCGATGAAATAATCGCTCCAACTGACGGAACAGTAGTAAATGTTTATACAACAGAACATGCCTTTATTATACAGGATAAATTTGGGACATAATATTTTTGATACATGTTGGACTTGGAACATCTGGATTAAACGGTGAAGGCATAAAATTATTTAAGAAAAATAGGAGATACAGTTAAAAAGGCGATTGGTACATTAGATAGAAATGCGATAACAAAAAGCAGGAATTTCGTTAGTTTCACCTGTAACTTTCTTAAATGTAGACAAAGGCAAAATATGGTATAAAAAGTTGAAAAAGCTGGAAAATGTGGAAGCTGGAGAAGAAACTAGTTATATTTATAACTAAAAATAATCAGTACAATAAACCTCTATAATAGTATAGAGGTTTTTTTATACATTATTGAATTGTAGTCCGTAATAATTTTTAGTGGATATTAATTAAAAATTTATAAAAAAAGTTTTTTTCTTGAAAAATTTTCTAATATTCGATAGAATAGAAAAATAACATAAAAGATTGGATATGATAAAATGCTGAAAAATGAAAAGACAAGATATAATTTTTAATGAAACTTAATAACAAAGGTAAAGTTGTAGTTGGAGAACTTGCGATTGATTTATCGGTTTCTGAAGATACGATAAGAAGAGATCTCGCTGAAATGGATTCAAAGGGACTGTTAAAAAGAGTTTTTGGAGGGCATTGCCTTTAAACAGATATGCTTTGAACTACACAGAAAGGGAAAATTTTGAGCCTGAATTAAAATATGAACTGGCATTGAAAGGAGTAAAACTTCTAAAAAGATGGCCAATTAGTGGCAATAGACGGAAGTACTACAAATTTGCGACTTGCAAGGGCAATTCCTGTTAATTTGTCACTAACAGTAATTACAAATAGCCTTACTATAGCAAGTGAACTTTCTAATCATAAAAATATAGAAATAATAATGATTGGAGGCAATCTGTTTTCAAAATTATGACCAATGTGGGAGATTTGGCGGTGGAGCAGATAAAGGAATATTATCCAGATATTTGTTTTTATAGGGAGCCTATGCAATTCATCCAGTTATGGGAATAACAAGCCCTTATGAAAAAGGAAGTCAGTGTAAAACGTCAGTTTATAAAGTCTTCAAGCAGAGTTGTGACGTTAATTATACCAAATAAATTTAATGTAATAATGCCTTATAAAGTATGTGATATGGAAGATGTTACGACAATTATAACAGATAAGAGCGTATCGGAAGAGATTACTGAAAGAGTATGAAAAAAATAGGAATTGAGATACATTTAACTGAGAGGCTGATGCCTCTTTTAAAAATTATCAAATATATCAGTAAATACCTAAAAAAATATGAATTTAATTTCCTTATAAAAAATAAAAATACAAGAAGCTAACAATTGTTAGCTTCTTGTATAAAGAAAAACTTATCTATAAAAAAATTATCTAAAAAGATACATATTTATATTCTTTGTTCAGTTCTCGAAATAATATCATTTTGTGTAGTTCTGTCAAGTGTAACAAATTGAGCACAGTATCCAGCAACTCTTACTATTATATCTCTATGTTTTTCAGGTTCAACTTGTAGCTTGCTTTAATGTTTTTCACTGAAATAATGTTAAATTGAATATGCCATCCTTTTGAACTTATAAATGATTTTTATTACATTTACAAATTTTTTCAAACTGTTCTGGAGTATTTACTAATTCAGTGAATATTTTTTTGATTTCAATAACTGTCCACCTGTAATCATCAAGTTGGCAATTTATTTACAGAATTTAGTACTGCTGTGGGACCATTTGTGTCAGTTCCCTGAGTTGGAGAACCTCCTTCTCTTTTGCAGGAGTATAAGCGTATCTTCCGTCTGAGTTGCACCGCTCACTGTTCCCATTGGCACATTTGAAGAAATTCAGATGTTGAAACTCCATAACCGCCGTTTATTGGTCCTCTTCCATATCTTGTATTATGGTATTTTTGAATTTCATCAATGTATGTCCAGTAGATGTTTGTAGCAAATTCATCCACTTCATCAATATCATTACCGTATTTAGGCACTTCTAACAATATTTTTCTGATTCTTTCCCCATTTTCACCTTCATAATTTGTTTGTAGTGCATTGTAAACTTCTTCTTTTGTTAGGATTTGATTATCAAAAACAGTAGTTTTTAGTGCATAAAGTGAATTTGCGGCATTTGCAATTCCAACTTGAAGTCCTGAAATAATGTCATAAACAGCTCCACCCTCTTTTGCTGAAAGTCCTCTTCCAATACAGTCATCAACAAGACTTGATAATAAGATATCAGGGAAATCTTCTAAATGTGTATCAGACAATGCATCAAGTGCAACAGACAATTTTGTATAGTGTTTCATATATTTTTTCCATGCTTCCCATAAATCCTCATAAGTTTCATAGTCAGTCAGTTTCCCTGCTTTTAATAATTGAAGTCCAGTTCTAGCGTCATAACCGTCATTTAACACAAGTTCAGTTGCTTTTACAAAGTTTAAGAAAGTCATTCCTGTACATCTGTATCCCCATTTTCCAGGAACAGCCACTTCTACACATCCAACCATTGAATAATTGTAGGCATCTTCAATTTTTACACCTTTGTTTAACAATGCAGGAACTATTATTTCATCTGTATGCATTGCAGGCATTCCATAACCTGTTGCTGCTACTTCGGCACATTTTCTAATAAATTTTTCTGGAGAATTTATGTGAAATCTTGCTGACAGGTTTGGCTGTGTAAGCTTATTTTCTCCAACACTTTCCAGTATTAAATAGCTTAATTCATTTGTAGAATCTTTTCCAGCTGGAGTCGATCCTCCTATTGTAACATTTTGATAAGTTGGATAACCTGCACCATAACCAGAATGCGAAGTTGAACGGACTTTTATTACAGAGTAAAGTTTTACCCATAAGCATTGCAGCATTTCTTTTGCAAATTCTCTGTCTAAATCTCCTTCAACTACATCTTTTTTGTAAAGAGGATACAAATATTGATCCACTCTTCCAAGAGAAGCTGAATGTCCGTTGCTTTCAATCTGAATTACTAAATGAATAAACCAGATTGCCTGTACTCCTTCCCAGAATGTCTGAGCAGGATTTTCAGGTACGTTTAGACAATTTTTTGAATTTGAAGTAATTCTTCTTTTCTTTGTGGATCAGTTTCCTTTTCAGCAAGTTCCTTTGCCAAATTTGCAAATCTATGAGCAAAATCAATAGTTGCCTGTGCCACAATTTGTACAGCTTTTAAGAAATCAATTTTATTGTACCCTCCATAAACTGTAATGTCTACTTTTTCCATAGAAGCCTTAGCTTCTTCAATTACACCTTTTAGTCCTTTTGTCAAAACCTTTTTAAAATCAGGTACAATATGTCCGTCACCAGAAGTCATATTTCCTTCACCGTGAATAATTTTTGCGATTCCAGCTTCTTTTATTTCCTGTGGCATCTGAGCGTGCGCTCTATCTTTTAATGTTTTTCCACGCCACCATTCACATATTTCCAAAAGTTCAGGAATTTCTTCTTCAGGAATTCTGAATTTATCTCCATCTCTATGGTCAAAGTTTCCTTTTTCCTTGATTTCATCAACAATCCAATCCACTGCATATTCTGGAAAAAGAGGCGCTGTTCTTTCATCAACAGACTGATTTCCCACAATAAGTTCTCCATCTTTTATGTATATTGTCATATTTTCTAAAATTTCTTTAACTGCATAAGCACGAACAATGTATTTTGATTTTCCTTCATGTTCTTTGTATGCTTTTGTCAAAAGTCTTCCTCTTTCGACACTGACACCAGGAAATTTTGATAAAGCCGATTCTCTTAATTTTTTTACTCTTTTCACTTTTTAAAACAAATTCTTTCATTATCTTATCCTCCAAAATTTTATTATTTATCTTTAAATTTTTATTATCCATTCAATTTTGCCTTTCAATCCACTAACTTTTCATTATTTGTAAAGCATTATCGAGTTCTTCCTGTGTATGTTTTTCAAGTGTTTTTCATCGGATATGGCATTCCTCAATTTTTCTATATTTTCTAAAGTCCCATTGTATGATAAGGGCAGAATGTTTCACTTCCAGTAAATTTAATTTTTAGAATTCTGCTGTTTCGTGAATATTCTTCTCATCATCATTTATTCCCTTTTATAAATGGAAATCTCATAATAATCTTTTTATGCCATTTTGAAAGTTTTGTAAGATTTTCCAAAAATTAGTCCCATTTGTAACAGAAGTATACTGTTTATGCTTTTCACTGTCCATATGTTTAATGTCAAAATAATACTGTATCAGTTAATTTTGCTAAAGAGTTTTCAAGTTCCCTGTAACTTTCCAAAACCAGTTGTTTCAATAGCAGTATCTATATATTCTTCTTTTTAATTTTTCAAATAATTTTTGTTACAAATCTGCATTTACAAGTATTTCTCCACCACTCAATGTAACTCCTCCTCCAGAGTTTCTATAAAATTTTTTTCATCCTTCATCACGATTTTTAAATATATCTTCAACTGTCATATCTGTGCAACTTTTTAACACGCTGGCAACTGGACATACACGGCAGGGGAGTATCAAAATCTTCACATAAAAACGGTTATAATTCAGAAGTTATCTTTATTTATAGTGATGGAACTGTTTTCTACCTTTGTACAATCTCCACATTTTGTACATTTTTCTTGAATCAGTAAAATTGGTTTTTCAATTTTTGAGTTTTCAGGGTTAGAACACCACAGACATCTAAGCGGACACCCTTTAAAAATAAACAACAGTTCTAATTCCGGTCCGTCAAATGTAGCTCCTCTTTCAATATCTGTGACCAAAGCTTTCACATCCTCTACACCTCTTTTTCTTTTTAAAAAATTCTTCTGAAGTTTCATTTTGTTTCTTTATATTTCGATTTTACCCTATTTTTGAAAATTTGTCAATAGTTTTATAAAAAAATTTATATAAAAATGTGAAAGTTAATTTAATTTATAAATAAGAAATAGATTTGTTAGTTTTTGAAGTTGTTTTTAATTTGAAATATTTAGAAGAATATAAATTGAAATAAGATAAAAATTATATTATATACGATTTTGATATAGTATTAATTGTGTAGAATAATTTAGAAAAATAAACTAAAATATATGTAAATAAAAAATAGAAAAAGCCAGTTCAAATTCAACTAGCCTTGTCGTTGTTTTTCATATTATGATTGTTTCTTTACGTAATAAATACAACATAAAAAAAGTAATTATTCAATCAAAATTTTAGAAAAAGTTGAGCATTGACTTTTTCTTAAATTATGTATTAAAATAATATCGAAATAAAAAACGAAACTAATTAAAATGTTAAATTGTTATTTCAATAAAGAGAGAGGATGATGAGGTGCAATATTTTTATTGATACAGCAAATTTGGAGAGTATAAAAATCAGTGATATTTTTCCAATAGCAGGTGTAACTACAAATCCTACTATTATTGCCAAGGAAAAAGAGATTTTAAAGATTATAAACGATATTTTTGATATTATTGGAAAAGATAAGATTGTGCATACTGCAGGCTGTGGGAAGTACAGCTGAAATAATAGTAAAAGAAGTACAGCTTTTGCGTGATACTTTTGGAGAAAAATTTTTATACAAAAATTCCTGTAACGCCTGAAGGAATAAAAGCTATGAAGATTTTATCAAAAGATGGTCATAAAATAACTGCAACAGGTATTTTATCACCACAGCAGATAATTATGGCGAGCAGAAGCAGGGGGCAGAATATATGGCTCCGTATATTAACCGTTCTGACAATATTGGTGAAAATGGAATTGAAATTGTAAAAGATGCCTATAAGATCCTTGAAATGACTAAAAAGACTGATGAAGAAAAACTGGCACGGTACAAAAGAATCTTTGAACCTAAAAATATTAGGAGCTTCGTTTAAGAATGTAAGACAAGTTCACGAAACTATTCTGGCTGGGTCAAAATCTGTAACAGTAGCTCCAGATGTTTTTGAAAAATTAATTTATCATCCTTACACAGACTGGAGCATGGATACATTTAATTCAGACTGGGAAAAAGTTTATGGAGAAAAAAACATTGCTTGATTTGTTATAAAAATTTTGAAATATTAAATGAATTTTGGTATAATTTTAGGTAACTATAAAAAGTATTGGAGAACTTATATGTTTTTGGATGAAAGACTAGAAAAATACTTGAAATTTTAAAAATGAGTAAAAGTTACTGATTTGGCAGAAAAATTTGATGTTTCGGAAGTTATTATAAGAAAAATTTAAAAAGGCTGGAGCAGGAAGGGAAACTCAAAAGAACCCATGGAGGTGCAATCTTGCTAAAAGAACTTGCACATTCAAGTACTCTTGAAGAAAAGAGTTATAAATAGAACAAAGCCAAAGGAAATTATAGCAAGAAAAAAATAATAGAAAATATTCAAAGCGGGGAAACAGTATTTTTTGATATTACAAGCATAAACTATATTCGCTGCAGAATATCTTGCAAACTCTCAAAAAAAGTAACTCTTATCACAAATATGCCTAGCATAACAACATTTTAATAAAAATTCAAAAATCAGCATAATTATGATAGGTGGTGAATACAACAAGGAAATTGGTGGAAATGTTGGAATAGAAGCAATTAATTACATATACAACGTGGATAAAGCCTTTGTTGGAAGTGCAGGAATAGATCTAGAAGCTGGAAAAAGTGATGAATTTTTAGAGCAAACGACGGAAATACAAAAAGAAATAATGAATATTTCAAAAAGATATTTTTAGCAACTGAATACAGAAAATTGGGATTTTAGGAAATTATAAATTTAGTAATTTATCTGATTTTTGATACATTTATTTGTGAAAAAGATAAAAAGATTTTTGGAAAGTTATAAAAATATTCGATAAATCTGAAGTGGAAATTTTTCTAATTTATTAGAAAGTTTTTAACATATTATCTAGTTTTAAAGTAGTTTTTATACATCATAAATTTTTATATATTTGAAAAAAGCCAGATGTAAAAATTTGGCTTTTGTATTACCAGCTGTTTACAATAATTAATACTATTTTACGTTTACATAGTAAATATTTCTAGTTTCTAATAGGGCTTAATATAAAAATATAATAAATATTAATAAATTTTAATAATTTAGTTGCTCAAAAGCAAAAATAATTAAGAATATTCATACTTTATAATAGATAAAATGTATAGTAAAATAATTTTTAAGAAAAAGTGATTGAATAAAACAATTTAAAAGAGTTTTTATTTGATACTGAGAGGATGGGATACGAGATGGATGAAAAGAAAGTGCCGAAAAATGAATGGAAGATGACGGATGATGATATAGTGGATACCAAAGTACCTGCAATTGTGAATAAGAGCTATGATGAATTGCTTAAACAGCTGACTGACAGGATTAAAGAGAACAGGCTGGATGTGAATATGGATAAAATTGAACATGCTTTTTATACTTGCGTATGAGTCACATATAGGACAAAAGAGAAAAAGCGGAGAGGATTATATTTTACATCCTGTCGAAGTTGCTGAAATACTGGCTGATATGAAAATGGATACAGATACTATTGTAGCTGGGCTTTTGCACGATGTGGTTGAGGATACTCTTATAGTTTTGGAAGATATTGAGGATAATTTTGGAAAAGATGTGAAAAAGTTGGTGGATGGGGTTACAAAACTTAGGAATTTACCGAGAACTGACAGCAAAAATTGGAAAAATAAAAGAAAAATGGTAATTGCAATGTCAGAGGACATTCGGGTTGTAATTATAAAACTGGCAGACAGGCTTCACAATATGCGAACGTTAAAGTACATGAAACCTGAAAAGCAGCAGGAAAAATCAAAGGAAACAATCGAAATTTATGCACCAATTGCTCATAGAATAGGGATGGCTAGGATAAAATGGGAATTGGAGGACATAAGTTTTAGGTTTTTATATCCAAATGATTATTACGAAATTAAGGAACTTGTAAATACAAAAAGACGCGAGAGGGAAGAATATACAGCAAAATTTATTGAAAAAATAAAAATAGAACTCATAATATAAAAGGCGAAGTTACAGGACGGCCAAAGCATTTGTACAGCATTTATCGGAAAATGAATGAGAAACAAAAAGATTTATGGATTTGTATGATTTAATCGCAATAAGAATTATTGTTGAGAAAAAGAATGAATGTTACAATGTGCTGGGAATAATTCACGATTTATTTATACCTGTTTTTGATAGATTTCAAAGATTATGTTGCACAGCCAAAGCCAAATGGCTATCAGTCAATTCACACAACAGTGAAAGGGGCCTAATAAACAGAATGTGGAAATTCAAATTAGAACTCAAGAAATGCACGAAATAGCAGAAGAAGGGGTTGCAGGCACTGAAATATAAAGAAAAAAATCGAAAATCCAAAAATGAAAAATTTTTATGCAGATGTAAAAAATTGAAAAGATTCTGTTCAAAAATAAAAGGGAAAATGAGTCGAATTTGCTACAGGAAGTTACAGGGAGATGTTTTAAAACAAACGATATTTGTATTTACACCAAAGGACGATATTGTGGAAATGCCACGAAATTCCACTGCACTTGATTTTGCATTTCAAGTACATACGCAAATTGGATACCAGAACGATTGGAGCAAAAGTGGATGGAAAGATTGTTCAGCTTAATCACGTATTAAAAACTGGAGATAAAGTTGAAGTTATAACTTCAAAAATATGAAAGGACCGGAAAAAGACTGGATTGAAATGGTAAACAACCACAGTTCACGTGTGAAAAATCCGAAAATGGTTCAAGGACAAGGAATTTGAAGAAAAAATCAAAGGAAGGGGAACAGATTTTAGAAAAGGAATTTGATCGACTTGGGCTTAAAATTAAAGGATATGCTGGAAGATGAGCGTGTTTTTCTTTATATGAAAAATACAACATTGGTGATAATAAAACTTTATTTTACAGATTTGGAACTGGAGATTTGTCACTTGACGGCTTTTATGAATAAATTTGAGGTAAAAGAGGAAAAAGGCATTAGAAAAAGGTACTTGAGGAGGAAACTGAAAAAGGGCATCGTCAAAAGGAACGAAATCAAGGTGGAGTAAAAATTTCTGGGACAGAAAATACAATGTACCGTTTTGCAAAATCTTTGCAGTCCTCTTCCTGGAGATGAAATACGTAGCATGTGACACGTGGACGTGGAATCGCAATTCATCGTGTTGACTGTGATAATTTTATTTCTCTTATGAAAAAGAGCCAGAAAGAGAAGTTGATGTTTATTGGGATAAATCTGCAATTTCATCCAACAGTACATACGAATTTAATTTTCACAATAAAAGCCTCAGATAGAAATGGATTATTGTTGGATATTATTCGAATTTTCAAATGAATATAAAATGAATCTAATAACTGTAAATACGAATAACTTTAAAGAAAATGGGAACAAACGAATTTTTTTATACATCTAAGAATAACCATTAGAAGCCGAGATGATTTTTGATAGATTGGCAAATAACTTAAAAATCAATGCCAGAAATAATAGATGTAATAAAGAAATAAAAACATTAATTCAATAAAAAGGGGAGTTGAAAATGGAATTGAAAATAATAATAGGAATAATTATATTGTTTTTACTGAAGTTTTTATAAATATTACTAAAAAGTATTGTTTTTCTTTTTATAATTATTATTTTTATGATTGTTATAAATTATTTAAAAATTGTAAAGTAGACTAACATAGAAAAGAATGCGATAGAAATTTATTAAACAGTAAATCAAAAAGGTTTTGCTGTTTTTCTCTTTTATTATTTTTAATTAAAAAAACTGCCTTAATTTAAGACAGTTAATTTCATTAATTTTAAATGATTTTTAAAATGCCCAATTCCCTTTTCTAAATACAGGAACTCTTGTCCCATCTTCCAAAAATTCCATCAATATCCATTTCCGCATCACCAATCATAAAGTCAACGTGGGAAATAGACTGATTAATGTGAGCTTTTTCTAGTTCCTCTTCAGTCATTACTTTGTACCATCTTTTTAGGGTAGTTGGATATCAGACCCAATGCCAGATGGTTTGAGGCGTTTTATCAAACAATGTCTGGTAATAAAAAGCCCAGAGTTAGAAATAGGGAATCATTTGGCACAAGGGCAACTTCTCCAATTCTTCTCGAACCTTCATCAGTATCAAGCAGCTGACTGAAAATCTCATATCCTTGCTCCAGCTTCAAAATCCACAACTTTTCCATCCTTAAAAAGTCAATTTAAAGTTATCGATGATATTTCCTTGATAAGAAAGCGGTTTTTATTTGAAACATAACCATCTACACGGTCTCTATCTCCAGCTGTAAATACTTCTTCTGTCGGCATATTTGGCAGAAATCCGCCCCTTTTCGCATTTTTACTTCCAGTAGCTACCCAAATGTGATTTTTAGGAAGTCCTACTGTCAAGTCAGTACCTTTTGAAGTATAATGAAGTGCTACAAAGTTTTTATTGTTTAAAAATTCAGCTTTTTCAGTCAAATTTTGTCTATGTTCTTCCCAAGCCTTAACTGGATCAGTTTTATCAACTCTACAGTCTTTAATATTGCATCAAGCAGTTTTTCCTGTGCAATGTCAGTATTTGCTTCATCTGGGAATACAAGTCTTGCCCAATCTGCCGAAGGATAGCTTGCAATTGTCCAAGAATTTACATCTGTCATAATGCAAGTTCGGTAATGTTTATAGGCTTCTCCTGCATTTTTTGTCAATGCTCCCAGTTTTTCAGCATCAATTCCAGCAAATAAATTTGGAGAACTGCTTAAAATGTGGATAAATACGACATTATTGTCAAGATAATCATTTCTTTCGTCAATTGCCCATTGTGGGATGTGTGAATAGACTTCTTTCGATTGATATTCAGCATGAAGTCTTGATAATTTATCATCTGTCAATTTTACGTGAACATCACTTGCCCGCTTGATAAGCTAATTCTGTAACCTTGTAAACTAATGGCAAAGCATCAGTTGTACAGTTTACCCAAACTTTTTGTCCTTTTTGTACATTTGCTCCAATTTTTACAATTACTTCTGCATATTTATTTAATTTTTCTTCAAAGTTGTTCATTTTTATCCTTTTCAAAAATTTGTTATTATTCATCATTTTAAGAGCATACCCAAAATCTAACGATACTGTTGTGCCACTTAACATAATGTTATCTCTATAATGTCTAGTAGGACTGGAATATGTTCTTTTTGCTTTTTGTATAGATGTCAAACATTTGTTACAAAAATGTATTATGGTAAAGTATAATATTTTTAATTTACTATTGATAAAATATTTTTCATTTTCTCATTTTCCTCATTATCTTTTAAAACTATAAATTATTATATTTTTCATCTTCAAAAATAATAAATTCATCCTCCTCTGAATTTGGATTGCTATTTTTAAGTTTTTAATCCTTTATAAAAATTTTTATGGATTTTTAGCTCTTTTTATACAACTTTTTATATTTATCAATATCCATATTTTCATCTTTAATTTCTGAATCTTTTTATTTTTCTCGGCTTGAGATACTGCTAATTTAAAATCTTTTCCTAGTATTTCCAGTTGATTTTATTAAGTTATCATCATCTGCAAACTCATCATCATAAAGTATTAATTAGAGAAATAATGAATTTTTATTCAGGAAAATATTATATGCGGCAGTTTGTCCGTTATTTTTAAAATTATTTAGTAAATATTTTGCTGATAAGGACTCTAAATTTTGAAATTTTGATTCAATGTCATAAGAATCGTATGATATACGGATTTCTTCGTATTCTTTTATCTAAAATTCTGCCTTTTTGAAAATTATCTTTCTTATATTCGTTATTTTTATAATAATTCTCAATTTCTTTCATTTTGAAATTTTCTTTTTCAGCATATTCAAAATATTCATTTAATGGTTTTTCAAAATCTTTTTAAAACACTATTATTTTGAATCATATTGAAATATGTTTTTAAATATTCTTTTTCTATTGGATTTGACTGGATATTTTTGCTACAAATTACGTATGTTTTATTTCTGAAGGAATAAAAAAATTCTTCTTTTCCTTTTTTATCCTAAAAATACATATCATATCTTAATTCATATTCAAAAATAGATCTTCAAATTGCCTAACATCTTTTAATGAACTTAAAGTTCTTAATTCATTTAACGGCATATTTTTGAAATTTTTCAAATTTTATCTTCTTCAGTCATTTCTATCAGATTGCGTTTCTTTTTAAATTAGAACCATTATTACAGCTAAAAATAAAAATAAATGTAAAAATTAACAAATTTTTTCATAACACCTCCGTAAAAATTAATCTTCAAATCCATTTGGATTTTCTTTCATGATTCCAAGAATCTCTGCACATATCCCTCGATAGTGTATTTTTGCTTCTCAGTTTAATAATTTTTAGCTTTTGAGGCATCAACATAACAAACAGCAATATCTCCTGCTCTTCGTCCATCAATTACATAAAGAGATTTCTTTTCAACAGCTTTTTCAAAATTATGTAGGTTTCAAGAACGCTGTACCTTTTTCACTTCCTAAATTTATTGCATCAAAACCAAGATTTTTCATTATTAAATAAATAATTTAATCTTTGCTGAGATGTCCTGTAGCCAAATCATTTATAGATGAAATCTCTTATACAAGTTCCGTCTAGAGTGTCCTCAATCGTTTCCAAAATATGTAATTTATCGAGTTTTCCTACTGCAACTTGAGTTATGTAAGGGAAAGATTATTTGGAATTCCATTTGGATCTTCTCAATTCTTCCACTTTCATGGGCACCTAATGGATTAAAAGTATCTAAGTGCAATAATGTTCCAAGTCTTGTCAGATTTTTGCTAAATCCATTAAAAATATTCTCGATAATTACTTTTTGTACGTCCATAAGTTGTAAACTTCCTCCCATTGGATCGGTTTCTACGAGAGGGACTTTATCAGAAGTTCCGTAAACCGTAGCCGAAGAACTGAATACAATATTTTTACATCAAATTCTTTCATTACTTCAAGTAAAGTAACCATACCAAATAAATTATTTTTCATAGTGACATAAGTGGTTTTTCCACAGATTCTCCAACAGCCTTAAATCCAGCAAAAATTAATTTGCAGCATCAATTTTGTTTTTCATTAAATATTTTTCTCAAGCCTTCCTTATTTTTATATCAAGTTCATAAAAAGATATTTTTGTTCCAGAAAGTTCTTCTAAAATTGAAATAACCTTTTTGCTTGAATTGCTAAAATCATCAACTATAATAGGATGAAATCCTTTCTTTATCAAGTCTAAAACCGTGTGAGGCCGATATATCCTGCTCCTCCTGGAACCAAAAATTGTTTTCTATAAAAACATCCTTTCTTTCTAAAATTTCTATTTTTGTATGTAAGAAAATTTTAAAATTATTAAATTAACTATGCAAATTAATTTTTCATAGTTTCATCAAAAGTTTGAAACCCATTTAATGTTTCTACAATTTCTCCATCCTTAAAAAGAATAAGCATAGAAGTCCTCTTATCTTAAATTTAGTTCCAAACTCAGGATAATCATCAACATCAACTCTGGCAATCCTGCACTCAGAGTTATTAGCCCTTCAGAGAACCTTTTTCAAGCATTTGGCGAGGTCCACACCAGATAGCATAAAAATCGACAAGTGTAAGTCAGTATGCGAAATTATTTCATTTTTCGAAAAGTCTTCTCCAGCATAATTGATGATATTATTCATACTAACTTCACCTCTATATTTTAAATTTATATTTTCTATTATTATATCAATTTTTAGATTAATTTCTGCAATTTTATTTTTCAATTTAGAGTTGTAAAGTGAGTTATCACTAATAAATATTTGTTTTAATCCTTTTTATTTCAAAAATTTCATATTTTATTTTTAACAGTTAATTTGGTTAAAAATCGGAGACTTATATAAGATATATAAAAATTTAACAAGAAGAAATTGGATTAACTAAGAGAAAAAGAAAGAAGAGGGAAGAAATAAAGATTGGAAAATTTTCAAAAATATTTTGATTATCAAAATAAAAATATTTAATTGTAAAAAGTCCAAAAACATTATATAATTAAAAATAACGTGTGTTATAAGTTTTTGAATACATATTAAAAATATATATCAAGCTAGTTTAAATTAAATAGATACAATTTTTGGGTTTTGGTTTTACAGGATTTATCACAAGCAATAAAGGAGGTTTTATGTTTGAAAAATTTCAGTTGAAAAAGTTATCTAAAGTTGTGCAAACAGTTGTTACACAGTTTTTGAACAGGTTACAGATTATTTGGCAACTTTTTCTAAAATAAATTTTTAAATATTGAAAACAGTGCATTATTATATGAGAAAAATAAAATTGTGATAAATAAAAGTGATGAATTTTTGAAAATGCTGGATAAACATATTTCAAATTCAGGGATTGATTTATCGTTTTTGGAAAATGTTGATTTAAAAAGGCTGGTAGAAAAATTTTGAACGGCTTTGTGCCAATGGGTATATAAATTTTATTGAAAATGATATTAGATAATTGAAAAATAACAAAGAAATTAATATATATTTTGCTAAAACTGCATTTTTGTAATGTAATTTTAAATTACACTTCAGTAAGTGAGAAGATTAGTAGGGCTCCACCATATAATTTTTAAAAATAATCAATGTTAATAATTTAGAAAAATTATAAAAATTGGAGGAAATCAAAGTGAACGAAGTAAAAGGAAATTAAAGAAGAAAATTCTAAAATTTTTAAATGAAAATAAAAAATCGAATTAAAAGGGATAAAATTGGGAAATATTTTTATTGAAAAGCCGATAGTTCAAGGTGGAATGGGTGTTGGAATTAGCTGGGATCAGCTTGCTGGAAATGTAGCTAAAAATGGATGCCTTGGAACAATAAGTGCTATTGTACTGGATACTACCAAAAATATGAGATTTGTGAGCCGTAAATGGTCGTCCTCTTGGGACAGAAAATGCATATAATCGTGAAGCACTTTTTGAAATATTTAAAAATGCAAGAAAAAATTTGTGGAGATAAAACCGCTTGCGTACAATATTCTTCATCACAATAAAATGATTATGAGAGAGTGGTAAAGGATGCTCTTGAGGCAGGGGCAAATATTATTGTTACGAGGAGCAGGACTTCCATTAGAACTTCAAGACTTGTGAAGGATTATCCAGATGTGGAAATCGTTCCGATAGTTTCATCAACTAGAGCTTTGAAAATAATATGTAAAATGGAGAAATTTGCTGGGAGAATGCCGGGAGCAGATGGTGTGGAAGGGCCAAAAAGTGGTGGACATCAAGGTGCAAAATATGAAGAATTATTTGCTCCTGAACATCAGCTGAGAAGCGATTTTTCTGCCTGATTAGGGAGGAACGTGATAAATGGGAGATTTTCCTATTATATAGCGGCAGGTGGAATATGGGACAATAATGATATAAAAATATTATGGCACTTGGAGCTGATGCCGTTCAAATGGGTACAAGATTTATCGGTGCCCTACAGATATGATGCAAGCGATGTTCTAAAACAGGTTTTGCTCGATGCAAAAGAAGAGGACATAGTAATTGTAAGTTCGCCAGTTGGCTATCAGGACGTGCTGTAAAACGAACTTAGTTCAAACATTAGAGCCTAATACATAAAATGTATAAGCAACTGTGTATTCCCATCTGAACGTGGAAAAGGTGCAAATAGAGTGGGATACTGTATTGCAGATAGCTTAGGAGATGCCTATTTAGGTAAGCTTCAAAGTGGATTGTTCTTCTCGGGAGCTAACGGATGGAGATTAAAGGAAATTGTCCATGTGAAGGATTTAATAGACGAACTTATGACAGAAAGTAATTAGGGATTATAGTAAATAATCAAGAACAAGGGGATGAAATAATTGAATCACTTGTTTTCCATATATTTATGTTGATTAATTTAGGTATAATTAAAATTTGAATTTTTAGTAAAAAGTCAAGGATTGTTAAATTTAGAGTATGTCTTTTTATTAAAAAGAATTGAAATATAATTTAAAAAAGTTAAAAATAAATTGGAGAGAGAAATATGGGCTAGAAATAGAAAGTATAAAGAGGATAATCAATATTCTTTTTAAACAAAAATGTTGAAGAAAACAGAAGAGACTATAACATCATCCGATGAAACCAATGACAAAAACACCGAATTAAAAGGAACTTAAAAGATCTTTGCTCTTTTATATGCCACTTTCGCAACATATAGGAAGTCCTTCCATTCAGTAGTAGAAATTGGAGATTATGTAAAAATATGAGAAAATAGGGTGAAATTTCAGGTAATATATCTGCTAATATACATTCACCAGTTTCAGGTGATGTTGTTGACGTTGTTGAGCATTTTGATTGCTAATGGAAATAAAGTAAAAACTATTATTATTGCAAATGATTTTTAAAAATAAGGAAGAAAATCTTGTCAAAAGGGAACTTCGATTTAAAATTAATAAAAAGATGAAATTTTTAAGATAATAAAAGAGGCAGGGAATAGTGGGGCTTGGAGGACACAGTTTCCGACTCATATAAAATATGATATAAAATTTAGAAAAAGTAGAAACATTTATAATAAATGGAGCTGAATGCGAGCCATATTTGACTTCTGATTATTCTGTTATGAAAAATTACACAAGTGAACTTTCCATGGATTGAAAGTTATTCAAAAATTACTAAATCAAAAGAAATGATAATTGGAATAGAAGAGGAAAATAGCGAACTGATTGAAATTTTGAAAATAGGAAAAAGAAGAAGAATTTTGATTTAAAATTCAGTTGTTGCCAACGATTTATCCACAAGGAAGTGAATTGCGACTAATAAATACTGTTACAGGTAAAAGTGCGAAAAAGGTGAATTACCATTAGAACAAGGTGTAGTTGTAAGTAATGTAAGTACAGTAAAGGCAATTTATGATGCATTTTTGAAGAGAAACCACTTATAGAAAGAGTTGTTACGAGTATCTGGTGAGAAGCAAGAAATATAGGAAATTATAAAATAAAATTTGGAACTCCACTTTATCATATTGTAAAAGAGTGGATATTCGGAATGAAGAAAAAGGTTATTTTTGGTGGTCCTATGATGGGAATGGAAATTTTGATTCTCGAGTGCCTGTGATTAAAGGGACTTCTGGGATACTATTTTTAAGTCCAGAAGAAATTGAAAGGAAAAAATTGTATTTCGTGTGGATATTGTGTAGAAAGCCTGTCCTATAGATCTTATGCCTTTTTGATTTGCTGATTATTATGAAAAAGGGAAATACGAGACAGATGGTTACAGCGAATATTCAAAATTGCATAGAATGTAGAGCATCGTGAGTTTGTATGTCCATCAAGAGTTCCATTAATAGAAAGCATAAAAACAGGAAAAAGCAATTTTGTCCGAAATGGAGGCGAATAAATAATGACAGATGAAAAACGCTGTTAGAAGAAATACTAGATGTAAGATTAAAAATGGACTTTGGATAATGATGATGCAGTTCACCATTCAGAAACCGAAAATTTGCCTAAAAAGGAATATTAATCAACAAAATTTGCATAATAATGGTAAAATAATAAAAGCTGGACACGAAATGATAAAAAAGAGAAACAATAAAAAGAAGTAAATGAAAAAGCAGAAAATGAGGAAAAGAAAAATATATATAAAAATACAAATTTAAAGTAAACCAAAAAGTATATGAAAAATCAAATATTTTAAATGAAAAATTTGAAACAAGATGAGATTAAACGAAGAAAAATAATAAGAACCTTTTTAAAAAGAGAAATGATGTCATTAATCCATTCGTACGAACAGATGTTGAAGTGAGAGATGTTATGAAAGATATTATATATCTTTATTTCCTGCTATAATTGCGGCTGGACTTGTTTATGGGTTAACAGCTTTATTAGTAATAGTAACTTCTATTTTTCAGCAGTAATAACTGAAAAATTGTTTTCAAGAATATTTTTGAATGACAAGAATTCTGCACATGAGTTTATCAGCAGTAGTACAGGGATTTTGATGGCTTTGACTTTAGCGCCTCTGACTTCATTGCCAGTTGTTGCTTTTGGAGCCAGCATAATATAATTTTTGGAAAACTGATGTATGGAGGGATTGGGAAAAATATACTTAATCCAGCGGTAGTAGGACGTGAATTTATGACAGTTTTCTTTCCAGCGGCAATGTCTTCTGGAACTATTTGGTTTTAGTCCAGAAGCACTAAGATTATCAAAAATAAATTTCTTTGTAAATTTTCAGAAAAGCACCTATTATGAGCTATTTAGACGAACTATTGTTAACTTCTTCAGGTTCATTGGGGTCATATTCTGCATTTGCATTAATTCTGGGAGGCTATACTTATTATTAAAAACCGTATTTCATGGCATATTCCTGTAACTGTTTGCCACATCATTTATAGCCTACAATGATTTTTAAAAGATGGAATTTCTGTTTCAATGGGAGGACTTTTATTAACAGGAATATTTGGCAACTGATATGCCGACAAGTCCATCATTTGCAGGCGGGAAGATTTATTATGGAATAATGCTGGGTGTTGTGATTGTACTTCTGTCAATGCTTGGAGTATGAAACATTATCGTATGTATTGTTAATTTTGAATCCATTTACGAGATATATAAATAAAGTGTTCCAAATCCTGTTGTATTCAGTTTGCAGGTGAAGGAAGAAGTGGTAAAAACAAGTTGGAAAAGGAATATTACTGACACTTGGAATTATCGTTTTTGCATTAATTTTTATAGGGGTTTACATAAGATAGGGGCTATTCCATATTTAGTTTATTTATATATTTTAGTATTAACGTACAGTTAATAAGAGTGATAGAAATAAAAATTTAAGTAAATAAAAAGGAAATTAGCTAAATAATTAACTTATACTAAACCCTGTTTAAAAATAGGAATAAATTTTTATAATAGGGTTGTTTAATAGCTAATTATAATCATTAAATTATAGATATTTTGATTAATAAATATTTTTTTCATATTATTATGTTTTTCTTTTTGTTTTGTAGGATTGCTCATTCTTCATAAATCCTACAACCTATAGCTAGTCTACGACATTTTTCTGTACTGACAAAAACTCGCTATGCTCAAACAGTTTTGCCAGTACATAAAAATGCTCCAGCCGAGTTATTTATACTAGAATCTGATTGAAAAATGAAAAATTATATTTTAATTGTTTGAAAAATATTAGATTTATAACCTTTATTAGAAAAAAGTTTTGTAATAATTTCGTTATTTAAAATGGAGTTTGGTATTAATTTCCTAAAAACAAATTTGTGCAAGGATAATAGAAATAAAAATCCTTGCATTTTTGTTAAAAATAATACTCGTCTTTTTCCCTTTTCAAAAATCAAATTTTTCTCAATTTTTCATCTGCATCTTCCATAAAATCAATAAAAGTGCTTTTTGATTTTTAGATTTTTGATTCAGCATTTTCAGTTTATTTTAGTTTCAGAACCGAGATGGTTGTCTTCTTTTTAAAATATTTCGCACATCCTGATTCAACACAAGTACTTCATTTATCGAAATTCTGCCACTGTATCCATTGGGCATTTATCACAGCCTTCTCCCATACATTTCTGGCATTTTTCCAACCATGCCGTTGTCCAATCACGCCAATTAACGAATCTAATATCAAGTATTTTGGAATACCCATATCCACTAGCCTGATTAATGTGGAAACAGCGTCGTTTGTGTGAATTGTGGATATAACTAAGATGTCCTGTTAATGCGACTCTTACAGCAATTTCTGCAGTAACTTCATCACGAATTTCTGAAATCACTATAATATCAGGATCGTTTCTTAACGTAGCTTTTAAAACTTCAGCAAAATGTTACTCCAATATTCTGATTCACCTGTATTTGAACAATTCCTTCAATTTTACTTTCAACAGGGTCTTCTACAGTTATGATTTTTCTTCCGTCATTTAACATAGTTATTAGAGATTTTAAAGTTGTGGATTTTCCAGATCCTGTCGGACCACTCACCAAAAATCATTCCATATTTTCTAGTTAAAATTTCTTTTAACATTGTACTGTCTTTGATTTGAAAAACCAAGTGTTTCAAGATTTATATCTTCTAGATAATTTTCAAGAATACGTAAAACCATAGTTTCTCCACCGATTGTTGTATGTAGGCGGCTCTTATGTCGTAGCGTTTATTAAGATTTTTATATTAAATAAAAAGAAAAGCTGCTATCTTGTAGCTTTCTTTTTCTCTGCAACATTCATTCCAGCCAAAAATTTTTTATTCTGGCAATAATTTCGGTGATATCCAGCACTTTTTATTCACAGTTTCATATAAGTTTTTGGCTTTCCATAAGATATCCATCAACTCGATACTTTATTTCCATTCCTTCAAGCAAATCAAATGTTATGTGAATATCACTGGCAGGGTTCCTTAAATCCAGCTTTTACAATTTCATTTCAGATAAGAAACCGTATCATTTGATAATATACTGTTTTTATTATCTGCAAAGTCTTTAAGTTTTACTTTTTCGTTTATATTCATTGTCCTCAATTTTCCTTCGCTTTTATATTTTTACATTTTATTTATTTCTTTTTAACACTTCCAGAATTAAATTCTTCCAGCACTACTTCTGTTTGTTTTGTCAATGTTTTTAAATAATGCTTTTTAATCAAATTGTACCATTTAAAGTAGCACGTTGAGCATCAATCCCCTTTAACGTTTCTTTTAGTTTGCAATTTAAAAAGTCAACTTCTTCGTAAGAAAGTTTTACATTTTTAGTTTTTCTTTTTATGTTTGCCTTTGTTATTTTTGACTTCATTTTCTAAATATTTGAGCAAATACATTTGGGAAAAGCTGTTTTTCATGTTGCCCCATCATTTTTCTCATTTCCTCGATCATTCTTGTCAGATAACTTCTTGACATTTTTAGAAAACGTAACATTAACTTTTCTTTTTCCTTTTTCCAACTTTCTGCACAATCTCTTGCATTTTCGCTTGTGATTTTGCATTTATTAAATCCATATTGCTAACAGTATTTGGATTTACCATTTTTGCCATAAAGGACTCCTTTCCATTTATTATTTTTATATTTATAAAAATTTTATTAAATTATAATTATTCTACTCAAATATTTAACTTTTGTCAATTTAATCTTAAATATTATCATCTAAAATTATTGATTATTTCGTCCAAACGTAATATTTCCTTCTCTTAATAATGTCAATTTTCCATCTTCATATTTCACAATTGTAGAAGGTTTTCCTGTCAGTTTCACTTTTTTCATTTGAAATAATTATATCTACATTTTTATTAATTCTTGACTTGATTTTCTACTTTAGTAACAGCATTTTCGCCTGAAATATTTTGCACTTATGGTTAATAAAACGCCTCCAGATATTATTTCAAGGGTAGTTTCATTTTTGGAATACGAATTCCAATTGTTTCCATATTTTTATCAAAAATGTTTTTGTAAAAATTCTGAGTTGCACGAAAGATAACAGTCAATTCTCTGGCCAATATTTTTTTGAGGATATTTTCAATTTTTATATTTTCATCAGTTTCGTCTATTAACTCTGCTAATTTATTTTTATTGCTGATTAAAGCGATTATGAAAAATCCCTATTTTATAAATTTTTCATCTTATTCTTTTTGGAAGAGTGCCTATCCATAAACAGTATCTGTTGGAAATATGGCAACCCCATTTTTCCAAAAATATGTACTGCATTTTCAATCATTCATCATTATCATCGTCAACTGGCATTTTCAAATAAGTCACTTATTGGACTATTTTTCAGAATTCTTTTTATTATTTCTGCAAACATTTTACTTGTTGATAAAATTTTTAATTTATCAAATTTCTGATCTTCAGGTAATTGGATTGTGTCAGTTACTACAACTTCTGTAAAAGCTGAATTTTTTAATCTTTCAATCGCAGGGTCTGAGAATACAGCATGTGTAGCACATGCGTAAACTTCCGTTGCTCCTTTGTCAATTAGAGCCTGTGCCGCATTACATATTGTTCCAGCTGTATCAATCATGTCATCAATTAAAATAGCTTTTTTCCCTTTTATATCTCCAATAATGTGCATAACTTCTGAAACATTTGCTTTCGCACGTCTTTTATCAATTATTGCAAGTGGTGTATGTAGCCAATTTGCAAGTCCTCTCGCTCTTTTTACACCACCAACATCAGGTGAAACAACAACAGTGTCTTCTGGGTGGAATCCATATTTTATAAAGTGTTTAGCCAAAATTGGCAATGCTTCCATGTGATCCACTGGAATGTCAAAAAATCCTTGAATTTGTCTTGCATGTAAATCCATTGTGATTACTCTTGTAGCCCCTGCGACAGTAAGTAGGTTTGCAACAAGTTTTGATGTAATTGGCTCACGTGGACTTGCTTTTCTGTCCTGCCTTGCATATCCGTAATAAGGAATTATCGCAATAATTTCTCTGGCTGATGACCTTTTAATCGCATCAATAAAAACTAAAAGCTCCATAATACTTTCATTTACAGGTTTTGAAGTAGATTGGATGATAAACACCTTGCACCCACGTACACTTTCATTTGACTTTTGCAAAAGTTTCTCCATCGGCAAATCTTACAATTTCAGCAGATGATAAATCCATATCCAAATATTTTTACAATTTTTGTGCTAGAACTTCACTAGATGATCCTGCAAAAATTTTTATTCTGCTTTTTGTCCTCTTTGGTTAATATTATCATTTTATTTCCCTTTCTCTTTATATTTTGAATTTTTATTAAAATGTTTTTATTATTAATTAACATTAAAATATACATTATAATTTTTGATTTTGACATTTTTTTATAAAATATTGATTTATCTTTGTTAACCTGTTTTGCCTTCCAAATGCGAAGTCTCATCTGGAATATCTTTTGTAATAACAGATCCAATGCTGTTGTGAACTTTCTTCCCTATTTCAACTGGAGCTACAATTATTGAATTGCTTCCAATAAAGGCATTTTTCAATTTTTGTCTTATGTTTATTTTTCCCATCATAATTGCAAGTGATTGTACCTGCACCGATATTCGTATTTTCCCCAACTTCAGCATCTCCAATATAAGTCAAATGCCCTGTTTTCACACCTTTTTCAAGCGTAGCATTTTTATTTCCACAAAGTTTCCAACGTGTACAGTTTCTTTCAAATCGCCTTGGACGTAAATGTGCAAAAGGTCCCACAGTTACCCCTTCCTCAAGAGTAGATTGCTCAACAACAGAGCCTCTATTTTTCACGTTATCAGCAATCACAGAATTTTTCAATTCTCGTATTTCCCAAGATTTCACGAGTCCAATTTTTCGTATTACCTGAATTGTAACATTTGGATAAATTACAGTATCTTGTCCAATTTCAACATTATCTTCAATATAACTTGTATCTGGGTCAATCAGAATTACTCCGTTATCCATAAGTTCAGTATTTTTTCTGTTTCTTGAAATTTTACTTGCCTGTGCTAACTGAGCTTTTGAGTTTACTCCTAAGATTTCATCTTCATCTTCAATTTGAAAAGCTGTCAACTTTATAGCCTTCTGTCGATAAAATTTTTATAGCATCGGTCAAATAATATTCACCTTTTGAATTGTTATTGTCAATTTTTCTATCGCATAAAGCAGACTTTGATTTTTGAAAATATAGACTCAGTATTAATTTCATCTATCTCATTTTCATTTGCTTCCTTTTTCTTCAATAATGTTTGAAATTTTACCATTTTCCTTAACAATCCGTCCATATCCAAATGGATTTTTAACTTTACATGAAAGCACGATACAGTCAAGATTTTTCTCTTCAAACACTCTTTTTAATTCTTCCAATGTTTTCTTCTAACAATGGTGTATCTCCATCAAGTGATAAGAACATCTTTCACCGTATTCACTTGATTTTTATCCTTTGCAATTAGAATAGCGTGTCCTGTTCCAAAGCTGTTCTTCTTGTGTGACATAAAACGACATTTCCCATTTCAGCTAGAACATCTTCCTTTTGTGTCCTAGAATAAAAAATATTTTTTTCATTACGATATTTTCTAGTACATTGACAACTCTTCTAATCATGGAACACCATTTACCTTGTGTAAAACCTTCGATTGATCAGACTTCATACGAGTTCCTTTTCTCCTGTCAAAAATTAACGAAATCATCATTCCTCCTTCAATTTAATTATTAACAATAAAATATTTGTTTTCATTTTACTCAAGCTATAAAAATCTAGTGTTTAAAACTCAAATTTTTGAGTCTAACAAGAATTACTTTTACGTTCTAATTATATCAATTTTTCCGATTTATTCAAATGTTATGAAAAGTTTTTTATTTGTTAAAATATATTGCAAAAACTTTACTTTAACGAGATGTAATCTTATACATAGCAATAATTTGTTATATACAAAAATATGAATATCTAAATAATTTATATTCAAAATTTCAATAAATTGATAAAATTTTTATCAATATTTTTAATTGTAATCTTTTATTTTTCCAATTTTGTTACTATCCCAACTTTACTGTCTTCAAAATCTTTCATTGTCAATAAAAACAAATAAATTATTTTCCTGACAAATTTTTAAAATTGAAAGATAATCTAACTTATTAATATTTTTCAAAATATTTATTTAAGTTTATTTTTGTCAATATATTTAACTTTAGTAAATGGTTTAGATATTTCTTCAATAAATTCTTTTTCGGATAACTGTTACAAATTTTTCAGTTACAAAATCAGGGAATTTCTTTTTAAAACTAAAAAAATTTTCATTTTCCATAACAATATTTCAATATAAGTTTTTCCAACAAATAATTTAATTTTATGAATCTCAAAAATCTTTATTTATTTTTCCTGTCAAAAATTTTTATCAAACGGATATAATTTTTAGAAATAATTTCTGTAGAAGTTACATTTAGATTATAATCCAGTATTTCCAGAAAGATAGTTTTTCTCAATGGTAATATAGCAAATTTCTGTTGTTTCGTCCTTTAAATGTAAAAACTAAAGTTCTGGTCTTTTATAATATTTTTCTAAAAATATCATCAATGGAATTTAAGTTTTTGTATACAGCCATTCGTAACTGCTTTCCGTTTTATCTAATAAGTTGCTTCCTAAATTTTTATATAATCTGAATACAAAATAATTCTTTGAATTTTATCAATTTGATAAATTTTCATTCCATCTTCATTATTTTGAGTATCATAAGACTTTAAAAAACAAAGTAATTGTCCCAAATTTTTAGAATATTTCCAACAGAAAAATCCATCAGTATCAAATCTGTAAATTCCAATTTTATCTTTATTTTTAAATTTAATAAAAAAATTTTTTTCATTTTTCTCCATCAAATAATTTATGTATGTACAATGATTCTAGTTTTTATTTATCCTCCAATTTCAGTATCATTTTCATTATAATTCAGAGAAATGAATTCTTAAAGGCTCGAGTGAAATCTGAATTTCTAACAATGAAAATATTAACGAAAATTATGAGTGATACCAAACTTATTGCAAAAACTGAGTTTTTCCAATAAAATCTATCTGACGAAATAGCATCGAAACTGCACACATTAACAAGCTAAAAACCCCAAAAATATTGCATTCTTTTAATGTACTTCAATCTTTTCCTCAGGTTTTTAACCTGATAAAAATTCATCATTCAATTTCACCACTTGAGTCCATTTGTCTTACAGTTGCTGTAAGTGCCAAAAATCTGTTAGTATATGCAAGTAAAAGTAGAGATACAGTAGGAAAAAGAACAGCAGGTGTAGTAATTTCTAAAGTCATATTTTTAGTCTCCTTAATTCATAGTGTTTTTATTTAATATTATACATAATTTTTCCAAATTTTAAAACCCATTTCATTTTAGTTTAGTTACTCTGTAATTTACTTAAAAATTACATATAAAAACAATGTTTTGGAACAACAGCTTATTTATAAAAATAAAAAGAATAGAAAAGAAAAGTTAAAAAGTAATTTAAATTTGGACTGAGAAAAATATATAATTATATATAGCTAGAATTTTATAAATGTAAGTTAAGTGAAAAGAAATTATAAAATTCTTTAATTTGGAGGGAAAAATGACAAAAATATGAAAACAATGGATGGTAACCGTTGCAGCTCATATAGCATACGCATTTACGGAAGTTGCTGAATTTATCCAATTACTCCGTCATCAACTATGTCAGAGCTTGTAGATCAGTGGGCATCATACGGAAAGGAAAATTTATTTGGAATGCCGGTAAAGGTTGTGGAAATGCAATCGGAAGCTGGAGCTGCAGGATTAGTACATGGATCGCTTCAGACTGAGCTTTGACTACGACATTTACTCTTCTCAAGATTGTTATTAAAAATACCTAATATGTATAAAAATATCTGGGAATTGCTGCCAGGGGTAATGCATGTTGCGGCAAGGGCAATCTCTACACAGGCGTTATCAATATTTGGAGATCATCAGGATATTTATGCGGCTAGAATGACAGGATGGGCTATGCTTGCGACAAGTTCGGTTCAGGAAGTTATGGATCTGGCTGGAATTGCACATTTGGCGGCAATTAAGTCGAGAGTGCCTTTTATGCACTTTTTTGATGGATTTAGGACTTCACATGAGATAAATAAAGATAGAAGTTATGGATTATGAATTTCTTGGATAGCCTGCTTGATAAAAAGGCTGTGCAGGAGTTTAGGGAAAGAGCGTTAAATCCAGAAAACCCTGTAACAAGGGGAACAGCTCAAAATGACGATATTTATTTTCAGGCAAGGGAAGCTCAAAATAGATTTTATGAAGCTGTGCCTGATATTGTAAATGACTATATGAAAAAAATTAGCGAAAAAACAGGACGGAACTATGCACCTTTTGTTTACTACGGTTCAGAAACTGCTGAAAGAGTTATTATTGCAATGGGATCTGTAAATGAAACAATAAAGGAAGTTGTGGATTATCTGAATAAAAATGGGGAAAATGTAGGTGCATTGAATGTTCATTTATATCGTCCATTTTCTAGCAAGTATTTTTGATGTGATGCCGAAAAGCGTGATAGCTGTGCTTGACAGGACAAAAGAGCCTGGAGCATTGGGAGAGCCATTGTATATGGATGTAAAGGCACTTTACTATGGACGTGAAAATGCACCTGAAATTGTTGGCGGAAGATACGGACTTTCATCAAAGGATACAACACCAGAGCAAATTGTGGCAGTATTCAAGAATCTTGCACAAAAGGAACCTAAAACAACTTTTACAATCGGAATTATTGATGATGTTACATTTACATCCCTGGCACTGGAAGATGAAGTGTTTACTGGAAAATGAGGATGTGAAAAGGGTGTCTATTTTATGGTCTTGGTTCAGATGGAACAGTTGGGGCAAATAAAAATTCAATAAAAAATTATTGGAGATAAGACAGACTTATATGCACAGGGTTATTTTTGCTTATGATTCATCTGGTGGAGTAACACGTTCCGCACTTACGATTTAGTAAATATCCAATCTGTTCTACTTACTTAGTTACAAAACCCAGCTTTTGTTGCCTGCTCTGCACCTGCCTATCTGGGAAAATACGACATGATTTCAGGAGCTGCATGGAAGGTGGAATATTTTTATTAAATACAATTTGGGATAAGGAAAAACTGTTAAAATATGTTCCAAATGAGATAAAAGAGAACTCACACGTAAAAAGGCTAAATTTTTACTTGATAAATGCAACGGAAATCGCAAAGGAAATTGGACTTGGAAATAGGGACGAATACTATTATGCAGTCGGCATTTTTCTATCTTTCGGAAGTAATTCCTCCACGATGAAGTGAAAGCAATATATGAAGAATATGCTGAAAAAGTTATGGAAGAAAAAGGACAGGATATTGTGCAAAAACTGGGATAGCCATTGACAGAGGATTGATGGGCTGGATGAAGTTGAAGTATTGCCTGAATGGGCAGATCTTGAAGTCGATGAAAAATCATTGACGATGCAAAACCTGAATTTGTAAAAAAGGTGGCTGATCCGATTAATCAATCTGAAAGGTGAAGAATTGCCAGTTTCTGCATTTTTAGGACGTGAAGACGGAACGTTTGAACATGGAAACGGCACAAACTATGAAAAAGAGAATAGCGGATGAAGTGCCAGAATGGCGACCTGATATGTGTATTCAGTGTAACCAATGTGCCTGTGTGTGTCCACATGCTGTAATTCGTCCTTTCCTGATTGATGAGGAAGAAATGGCAAAAAGCTCAGAAGGAATGCCCGACAATAAAAAGGCACTGGGACGTGGAATGAACGACTTGAACTATAAAATTCAAGTATCAGCGCTGGACTGTACAGGATGCAGTGCGTGTGTAGACGTGTGTCCTGCTCCTCGTGGAAAAGCCATTGTTATGAAACCAATTCAATCCCAAATTGAAAGAAATGAAGTTGAATATACAGATTACTTATTTAACAATGTTTCATACAAGGACAAAATTTTAGGAAAAATACTGTAAAGGCTCACAATTTGCAAAACCGCTGTTTGAATTTTTCTGGAGCGTGTGCAGGCTGTGGAGAAACACCTTATATTAAATTGGTAACACAGTTATTCGGAGAACGTATGATTGTGGCAAATGCGACAGGATGTTCTTCAATTTATGGAGCGTCTGCACCGTCAACACCTTATACAACTGCTGAAAGCGGCTGCGAGCCTGCATAGAACTTTCTTCATTATTTGAAGATAACGCTGAATATGGATATGGGATGTTTCAGGCTGTAAACACAATTCGACACAGAATTTTTAAAAAGAATGAATGAAATAAAAATCTGATGTTTCAATAGAGCTTTCTGATTTGTTCACTTTATTTGCAGAAAACTTTGATGATGGGGACAAAACAACAGAAATACGTGATGAACTGGTAGCTTTAATGGAAAATGAAAATTCTGGGAATACAAACGAAAAAAGTAAAAAGTAATATAGCTGAAATATTGGAATTGAAACAGTATCTAATCAAAAATCTATCTGGATGTTTGGTGGAGATGGTTGGGCTTATGACATTGGATTTGGAGGGCTTGATCACGTACTGAACTTCTGGAGATGATGTGAATATTCTTGTGCTTGATACTGAAGTTTACTCAAATACAGGAGGGCAGAGACTGCAAAATCTTCAAGGCCGGAGCAGTTGCAAAATTTTGCGCATCAGGAAAAAGCCAGCAAAGAAAAAGACTTAGCTGCAATACTGATGACTTACGGAAATATCTATGTTGCCAAAGTGTCAATGGTGCAAATCAGAACCAGACACTAAAAAAGCACAGAAGAAGCTAGGAGGCTTATCCAGGGCCATCAATAATAATTGCTTATTCACCTTGTATAGAGCATGGAATAAAAAGCTGGATCGGTAGAATTCCAGACGGAAGAAAAATTGGCAACAGAGTAGGATATTGGCCAATTTTCAGATATGATCCAAGACTCCGCTGAAAAAGGAAAAATCCACTTTGCAGTTAGATACACGAAATCGCTTGGGACAAGTACGAAGATTTCCTGCTGGGAGAACGAAGATATGCAACCCTAGTCGCAGAGTTCCCTGAAAAAGCAAAGAATTACTGGAAGCAAACCTAAAGAATGCCAAAGACAACTGGAATTACTACAAACGAGATGGCGACAATGGATTATTCAGTAGAAGAATAAAATTATAATTTAATTAAAATAAAATTTAATTTTTATAAAAGAAATTCCCCTTTTATTTTAGGGGTTTTTCTTATTTTTGGATTGAAATAACTAGCATTTATTTTGGTAAAAATGTGGTAAAATTATTAAGTATATATAAAAAGGAAAATATAAAGAGGAGAAAACTATGAGAAATACTAAATGGGCAACAAAAACTATTCCTAATCCACGACAGGAGAGGAATACATTGAAAGAGACAACAAACAGAAAAATGATGAAAACAAAAATTGAGTAAGACTGAAAAACAGAATTTTGAAAAATACGAATTTAAGTTCGGTAATTGATAATGATATTTTGAAAATACTTTATTCACGGGGATAACGACAGAGAAGGAAATAAGGGAGTTTTTGAATCCAAAACTTGGAAACATTCAGAATCCTTATGGACTGCAGGATATGGAAAAGACAGTTTTGGAAATTGAAAAAGGGCGATAAAGGAACAGAAAAATATTTGGATATCGAGGATTATGATGTGGATGGAATTACTTCGACATCTGTTTTGTATATGGCGTTAAAGGAGCTTGGGGCGGAAAATGTGAACTATTACATTCCGATTCGGGATGAAGGGTATGGACTGAATAATGAGGCTTTGAAGAAAATTAAAGAATCTGGGGCAGATTTGGTAATTACTGTGGATTGTGGAATTACAGCATTTCCTGAAGTGGAGTTTGCAAATTCTATAAATTTGCCGATAATTATTACGGATCACCATAATTTACATGGGGATAAAGTTCCAGATGCTATTACGGTTGTAAATCCAAAACGTCCTGAAAATGAATTTTCTTTTGAGTTTCTAGCGGGAGTTGGGACTATTTTTATGGTAATTCTTTGTCTTTATGAAAGAATTGGGAAAAAGGCAAAAGCATATAAATATCTCGATTTGGTGGCAATTGGTACGGTTGCCGATATTGTACCGCTGGTGGAAGAAAACAGGGTTTTGACTAAGTTTGGACTGGAGCAGCTGAGCCGTTCTAAAAATAAGGGGCTTAGATTTTTGCTGTATAAATTGTTTAGTACGCAAAATTCAGATTTTAATGAGAAAACTGAGTATAATTCGTATGATGTGGGCTTTATCATAGCATTCTGTCTTTAATCTGAAGCTGGAAGACTTAAAGACGCAAAAATGGTTGTGAAATTACTAATTTCTGATAATGACAGGGAAATTGAGATAATCGTAAAGGAATTGATTAATAAGAATTTTGAGCGTAAAGAATTACAGAATGAAATCGTGGAAAAAGTGGAAAAACACATTGAAGAAAGCGATTTGAAGGAAGATTATGTGATTGTGGACTATTCGCCTGAATATCATCACGGTGTAATTGGTATAGCGAGCTTCCAAAATTGTAGATAAATATTACAAGCCTGCGATTATTATTGAAGTGAAGGAAGATAGAGGGATTGCGGTTGGATCGTGTCAGAGCATTGGGAACTTTAATATTTTGGAGGCGTTGCAGTCGATGCCTGAGCTTTTGTGAAGTTTGGAGGGCATTCTGGAGCGGCTGGATTTACGATTGGAATAAAAAATTTGGAATTGTTTAAGATAAATAAATTTGCAAAAAACAAAAACTGAAGGAAGAGGATTTTGTAAAAATAATAGAAATTGATAAAGCAAATCCCGATTCAAAAAGGTTTCCATACGAATTTTTCCAAATAATAAGAACTTTTAAAAGCCGTTTGGCTTTGGAAATCAATACCGACTTTTTAGGACAAATAACGTACTCTTTTGAAAATATAAAGTTCATTGGGGAAAAATAAAAATCATATAATGTTTGATATAAAGCAAAGGTTTTTAATAGAAATGCTGTCTGGTTTAATTCTGGCGAGTATTTTAAAAGAGCTGAACGAGAATTTGTTTTACGATATTGTTTATAAATTAAAGACGGAAATATTTTCAAGATAGATATTATACGAAAGTGTATGTTGAGGATGTGAAAGGTATCGCAGTTGAAGGACGATACTTTATCTTATTATCATTCGCTTTTTAACACATCTTTCCCGATAAAGTCAGTATTTTACACAAATATTGAGCTGGAAACGGAAAGAAAAATTACAATGAAAATGGAATTTGACCAGGGTTTCGATTTTTCAAGGAAGAAAGTTCATTGGACGGCTTGATTACAGCATTTCCAACTTGTTAATTCTGTTAAGTCGTTATTATAACTGGAATTTTACTGTGAAAAATGGAGGATGTGAGGCAGGGCACAAACCATAATATCGTAAATATACTGATAAAAGAGATTATAATTTTAAATGTTACGATTACCGCAAATTGGCATTTTTAAGAAAGATAAAAGAATTTTTGATTGGGAAAATGGAGTATAATTCACAGAGCTAAAAGAATTGCTGGCACAGTAAAGCAAAATAAAAACTTGATTATAAAAATATTTTTGACGAAAATGAAAAATACAAATACAAAAATGTCAAATTTTGAAAAATATTGACAGTTGGAATTTATTATAAAAATGACTGATAAAAAGAGTCAGATTGTAATAAATTCAGATAAAAGCCAGTTTTTAACAATTTTATAAAATCATATTTTGATATAAAATGAAGAATATTCGGAAAACGAGTTTATCCATTTACATTATTTTTATAACTACAAGGATACATGAAAAGCTGGAAAATATTATAAAACAGATTTTTCAATGCAAAAGCGAAATTAATTATGAAATTGAGGAAAATACACAAAATCTTGAAGTTAATGAAGAACCAAAAACAGCTGGAATACAAGAAAATTGATAGAGTTTAAAAATAATGTGAGATGTGGAAAACTCTCGAAAATATTGTGGAAAAACATCAGGAAAATACTGAAAAAGTTAAGTGAAGATGGAAAACAGGAAGTGGAGAAAAGATTTTTGCATAATAATAGAATTCTAAAGATTTTATGGTAAAAACAGATGATTTGGATAAAATAATATTGAAGAGATAGACACAAAATTGAAGTGCCAGAAAAATATAATATAGAAAATTCAACGAAGAAGAAAATGAAAAATATTTTTGTAGAATATTTACAATTGAAGATGAAATTGAAAAAGTTGCTTACTGATGGAGAAAAAGATTTATTCTGATTATTCAGTTAATGAGATTTTGTAAATAATATAGTAAAACAACAAAACAGAACTCAAAAGCTATGACTATTTTACTCACCCCTGTTTATATAAATTTTAATAGTTTGATGAAAAGGGTTCGAGTATAATTGTAAAAATAAAGACTGTATGAGCGTTTGTGTAGAAAGAGATGGGATTTCTATCAAAAATATGTAAAAATATTCAAATAATAGATGTATTCGATAACCTAGTGTTTTTAAATTCTAAAATATTTACAGTTGTCGAACAGGTCTATGATAGTTTTTCTAAAAAATAGAGAGAATATGGAAAAAAACTAAAAAGGCTATTTTGGTTTACAATCCAAAAATCTGGAAATGCTAATATGATTTTAAGCAATTTTGATTTAATCACGACAAAACTGCTTGAAAAAGGGATTACATTGACACTTTATAGCATAAAGTGGGATTATGACCTGCTTTACAGGAAATTTTGAAAAATGAAAAAAATATGACATTTAATTTTATCTGGCGGAGATGGACTTTGAGCCGTTGTTTAAAGCGAACTTTACTCTAAAAATATCGAATTTCCAGAAGTTGCAATATTTCGACAGGAACATCAAACGACTTTGCAAAAGCATTGAAAATCGAAGAAAAACATTGAGAACTGGATAGAAAAATTACAGATAAAAACTGCCAAAAATATTGATTTTGGATTAATTAATGGGAAAAACTGTATTCCCTGTCTCTCGTATGCTGGCGGACTATTTACTAAAAATTTCCTACAATACAGACAAGGCACTGACGTTTGGAAAAATTTGCCTATTACATAAATGGACTTGGAGAACTTACAAATATAAAGACCTTTGACTTGGATATTGTGCTGGATGGGAATGAAACAATCAAGGAAAAAGGCTATTTTATATGCAATTCTGAATGGAAAAAGTGTTGTGGATTTGAAAATGTAATCGATGGAGAGCTAGTATGAATGATGGATTTATGGATATTCTAATCGTAAAAACATTGACAATCCGCTAGATATTCCAAAAATTCTAATTGACTTAATGAACAGCAATCTAACAAACATGATTACATCCGAACTTTACAAGCTAAAAATGTGAAAATAAAGTTACAGAAGAAATTGACGTAAGCATTGATGGGGAAGAAGGGAAAATATGGATGTGAAAATTGAGTTTATAAGTGGAAAATTAAAAGTTTTTGCTATTTGCAATATAAAGGGAACTTTACTAAAAATAAAACAATCAATTGAAATGGGAATCATAAAGGTATAATATAATAAAATGAAATATTGTATAGGAGTTGGTTTTATGAAAATTGATTTTGATTGTAATACTTGGAATGATAGTAGTAGAGTTGTGAACTTTTTGATAAAAAGATGGGATAGAATAAATCGCGAAGATGCTGGAAAGAGGTGTGAGATGTTATAGAGAAAATGGGTATTATCAATGCTGGGATAGATATGGAAATCGAACTTATTAATGTATGATTTTAGAGGAATGAGTTGATGAGTGGAGAAGAGGAAATTTTGGGGATTGAATGGAAAAATGATATAATAATTTTGAACACCTGTCTGGGTTAGTGTAGTAAAAATGCGAAAAAGAGGTTCTGTTCTTATTGAATGGGATCTTTTATGTTATAATTTTAATCGTTAAGGCTCGCAACCTAATAACTACACTAAAACAGACTGAGGGGTGGTCTCAATGATGAACTGGGATTTGACTGTTTTGACAGTTATAATCATATTGTTTTTGATTTTTAGCAGTCAAAAATAGCAGTTGAATTCTTGTCTTATTGTCCTCACCTTTTTGCCCTGCCAGTTGAATTTAGTTGGAAGGTTTTTGTAATTTTAAAAATTATGTTGCTATATGAAATAAAATAGATTGATATGAGAAAATTTTTGTTACAAAGTTAAAAATTAAAATGTGAAATATCAGGTTTTAATAAAAAGAAAGTTTAAAATTTCAGTAAACTTTTTATAAAAATTTTTGAATTTCTGCGAAAATATGGTATAAATATAATATATAAAAATTTATAAAGTATGGAGGAAAAATTATGAATGGATATTTGAGTCTTGTTTTGCATGCACATTTACCTTATGTAAGACACCCAGAATATAAAAGAATTTTTAGAAGAAGATTGGTTATACGAAGCAATTACAGAAACATATGTTCCTCTACTAGAAATGTTTGAAAATTTGACAAGGGATAATATTCCTTGGAATATGACCATTACAATGTCTGGGACACTTGTTAATATGATGAACGACAGTTTATTAAGGGGAAGATGCGTTCGTCACATAGACAAATTGATTGAATTTTTGCGAGAAAAGAAGTGGAAAGACTTAGTCCATATCCTGATATACTAAATGTTGCAAAACATAATTTATGGTTTAATACAAGGGCAAAACGAGTATTTGAAGAAAAATACAATAGAGATTTGGTTGGGGCCTTCAGAAAATTCCAAGATCAAGGTAATTTGGAAATCATTCCAGTTACTGCAACACATGGCTTTTTGCCAGTTATGAAAGATTATCCAGAAGCATTGAATGCTCAAGTTTTTATGGCTAAAAAGATTACATCAAAACTTTTGGGAAGAGGCAAAAGAATTTGGCTAGCAGAGTGCGCTTATTATCCAGGACAGGATAAATTCTTGGAAAAACATGGAATAAGATATTTCCTAGTTGATGCACATGGGATTATGCACAGTGATCCACGTCCAGTTTATGGTATCTACTCGCCAGTTTATACAAAAAACTATGTAGCTGCGTTTGCTAGAGATTTGGAATCATCTGAGCAAGTTTGGAGTTCTGAGTCTGGTTATCCAGGAGATGGAGTTTATAGAGAATTTCACAAGGATGCTGGGTATGAACTTGACTATGAACTTGTAGAGCCATATTTACACAGTGACGGAGTACGAAGAAACATCGGAGTAAAAATACTCATGCAATAACTGATAAAAAAGGAACTTATAAAGCAGTTTACAATCCAGAGGCGGCAGTACCAGAGCCAAGAGCACGCCTACAACTTTGTATTCAACCGTTCAAAACAAATTGAGTTTCTGGCTTCAAAAATGAAATATAGAAAACCAATTGTAGTATCGCCTTATGATGCCGAATTATACGGACACTGGTGGTATGAAGGGCCAATATTCCTAGAGTGGGTATTCAGAGCTACAGCGGAATCTAATTTTTCTACAATAACACCATACAAATATTTAGAGCAATATCCGACAAATCAAATAGTTGATGTAAGCATGTCAAGCTGGGGAGCAAACGGTTATTATGATGTTTGGATAGACGGCTCAAATGATTATGCCTACAGACATTTACATAAAACCGCACAAAAAATGATAGAACTGGCAAACGGAAGAGAACCGTACAATGAATTGGAATACAGAGCATTAAATCAAGCGCAAGAGAAATTTGTAATGGCACAGACTTCCTGCTGGGAATTTATAATGTATACTGGAACAATGGTTGGTTATGCTCACAAGAAAATAAGCGATCACGTCACAGATTATTTAAAAATTTGTGAAGACTTCAAAAACGGCAATTTGGATGAAGGCTGGATAAGTGAAATTGAAAGCAGAGATAATATCTTCCCTGAAAATTGAATATAGAATGTACAGAACTGACTGGCTATAGTTTAAATAATAAAAATTAATATAATTTAAGGAGTGTTTTTATAATTTTTATAAGAACATTCCTTTTTAATATTAATTAAATTGGTAAATATGTTTATTTGCTTTTTAAAATGAAAATTATTATAAAATATATTCAAAAGTTTTAAATATTTATCTAAATTATTTTATTTAAATTTACTTGGGTTATTTTTAGTTAATAATTGTTTTTATTTATTTTAAATGTTTTCTAACATAAAGGGGATCAGTTGCCATCCCTTTTACAATCCCGACTCGTCTAAGCATTTTTGAAATAAAAACTAAACTCGCTTTTTAATAAGAGTTTTTATCAACTCTTTAAATAATAGCAATTTCAATAGTTTTGAAAAAGCTCAGACAGTAGTTTTCATTCCAAAAATCACGACAAATTTTTAAGTTTTTATAATTTACAGCGGTTTTTATGAAATTAAAATGTATTTTTGAAAAAGTACAAAAATCAAGCAAAAATTTCGTTAAAGAAAAACTTATAAATACAAATAAGAAAAAAATAATTGTTAATCAAAATAATTTTGAAATAAAAAGTAATAAATAGAAAAACAGTATTAGAAAAATCATTTATTTTAATACTAATAATAGAAAGAGAGAGAAAAGAATGGAGAAGATAATAGGGATAAATCCAGTGATTGAAGTGTTGAAATCGGATAAAAATATTGAGAAAGCTGGAGATTTATAAGAAGATAAAGAAGGAAACAATTAAGGAAATATTGAATCTGGCAAGTAGAAGGAATATAAAGATTTTTTATACAGATAGACGGACTGAAAATTCACAGGGGAGTTGTGGCACTTGTTTCGAATTTGATTATTATGTGGATTTTTCTACGTTTTTGGAAAAACTTTTGAGAAAAGAAAAAGTCAAGAGTAGTTGTGTTAGATCAGATTCAGGATCCGAGAAATTTTGGGGCGATTATAAGAAGTGCAGAGTGCTTTTGGAGTTGATGGGATTATTATTCAGGACAGAAATAGTGTGAAAGTTACGGAAACAGTTGTAAAATCATCGACAGGAGCGATTGAGCATGTGGATATTGTAAAAAGTTACCAATATTTCTGATACAATTGACTAAATTAAAAAATATGGATATACAGTTTACGGTGCAGAAGCTGACGGACAGAATTATTATTATGAAGAAAAATTATCCAGAAAAAAAGCGTGTCTTGTGCTTGAAAGCAGAAGGAAATGGAATGCGAGTCAAGGAGCATTGTGACAAAATTGTAAAAATACACTTGAAAGGTCAAATAAACTCGCTGAATGTATCTGTGGCTGGAGGAATAATATTAGCAGAAATGTCGAAATAGTAAAATTTGGGAGTAGTAATGGATGATATAATGATAAGTTTGTCTTATGAAGATATATTGCCAGAAAATAAGGAAATTTTTGACGGAAATTAGTAAAAATAATGGAGATAAAGAGTAAGATAGATGAGTTGTTTTGGATAAATAAAACATTATCAACTTTTAAGTTTGATTTTAAAGTAGTTTTTCAAAAAGTATATGTTTTCAAATCAGGTGCAATAGAAAATAAAGAAAAATTCAAATTCAAATACTTGAAAATTAAAAGAAAAATATGGTATTATTATATGAAATATTGAAAATAATCATAGTTATAAATAGAAAGGAACATAGATACATGAAAAAAGATTTACATCCATCATACGGATTTGTAGTATTTGAAGATACAAGTAACGGAGAAAAATTCTTAGGAAAAATCAACTAAAAACTTCTAAAGAAACAACAACTTTTTGAAGGGCAGAATATCCAGTAATAAAAGTTGCAACAAGTTCGACTTCTCACCCATTCTATACTGGAAAATCTAAATTTGTTGATGAAACTGGAAGAGTTGACAAATTTAAGAAAAATACAACTTATAATCTGAAGATATTGAAACAGGGATGGTTTATTCTCTGTTTTTATTTAACTTAAAATTTATGTTAATATAATTTTAATAGTTGACAATATATTTCAATATTTGTTATTATATATGAAATAATTAGTAGGATAGTAGGGATAGAAGGAAATTTAATTTTATTGAAAAATGAAGATACAAAAAGGTAGTTTAGTAGTTTAGAAAAATTAGTAGTGTTGAAAGATTTGCAGGATTTACAAAAAGAATAGAGACTTATAGTTAATTAATTTTGAATAATTTTTGGAAAAAAATTAGAGATTCTGAGGTTAATTAAGTGTAATTACTGGATGTAGAGGTTTGAAGATAATAATTGCTTATAATGATTAAAAAGTATTTTTTTGATTTGTTTAGAGCAAATTTTATAAAATTTTGACTGTAGTAAATAAACTATTAAAGTATCGTAAAAATATAGAAATAAATGTTATGTATAAAATATTTAGATTTTATCCTCTCCTAAAGATTATTTTAAGAGAGTTTTTTACAAAAAAATTTAGAAAAGAGGTAAAAATATGATTATTACAACTACAAATGAAATTCAGGATAAGAAAGTTATGGAATATAAAGGGAATTGTTTTTGGAGAGGTTATTTCAGGAATTAATATGTTTAAAGATATGGGGAGCAAGTTTGAGAAATATTTTTGGAGGAAGATCTAAAGGCTATGAAGATGAGCTTTTGACAGCAAGAGAAAATGCTCTGAAGAAATGAAAACTAGAGCAGCAAATCTTGGTGCAAATGCCATTATTGGTGTAAAAATGGATTACGAAGTATTAGGGAGCAGATAATGGGATGCTTATGGTAACTTGCAGCGGAACAGCTGTAGTTGTAGGTTAATTTAATATTGTACAGTGAAATCGTTTTATAATTTACAGTAATGAAAATGGAATAGGAGAAAAAAATGATGATTATTAAAGTAGATGGCGGAATAAGTGAAAAAATCTTGGAAAAATTGATAAATAGATTGGAAACAGAAAATAATGTAAGCGTTAAATTAATTGCTGGCAAAGAATATTCAATTTTAGGATTGGTTGGAGATATTAGCACAATTGATATAAAGCATATTCAGGCGCTAGATTATGTGCTGGATGTACAAAGAGTGCAAGAGCCTTATAAGAGAGCAAGCCGAAAATTTAAGCCAGAAGATACTATTGTAAAAGTGGGAAATGTTGAAATCGGCGGAAATAGCCTTGTGATGATGGCAGGACCTTGTTCTGTGGAAAATGAGAAGCAGATAATTGATACGGCAAAAGCTGTAAAAGCGGCTGGAGCAAATATTTTAAGAGGTGGAGTTGTAAAACCGAGAACATCGCCTTATGCTTTTCAAGGATTAGGAATGGAAGGTATTGAATTAATGAAAAAAGCAAAAGAAGAAACAGGGCTTCCAATAATATGTGAAGTTATGTCAATCGCTCAATTGCACGAATTTGGTCCACATCTTGATATGATACAGTTAGGTGCAAGAAATATGCAGAACTTTGACTTGCTGAAAGAAGTTGGGAAAACAAATATTCCAGTATTGTTAAAAAGAGGGTTGAGTGCAACAATAGAAGAATGGTTAATGTCGGCAGAATACATTTTGGCTGGTGGAAATGAAAATGTAGTTCTTTGTGAAAGAGGGATCAGGACTTATGAAACAGCGTACAGAAATGTATTGGATTTGAATGCAGTACCGATGATTAAAAAATTGACACACTTGCCGATAATCGTAGATTCAGCTCATGCAACTGGAAAATACTGGATGGTAAAACCTCTTGCAATGGCAGGGATTGCCGCTGGAGCAGACGGATTAATGGTAGAAGTGCATCCTGAACCAGACAAGGCATTGTCAGATGGGCCTCAATCATTGAAATTTGAAGTGTTTGACGATTTAATGCAGGACGTGGAGAAGATTGCAAATGTGTTGGGGAAAAGTTTTTAAAGTAAATTTATTAGAAGGTTGTAAAAATGAAAAGAAAAATGGCTATTATTACTAATTTTAATTTCTTCAATTAATTCTTTTTCTAAAGAAACTTATACTAAAGAGGAAAAAGCAGTATTTAAAGCAAATTGAAAAAGGAGATAAGGATTCACTATTAAAAATTAAGTGATTATTATTTTCGAAATAGAAAATTTGAAGAATCTGAGAAATTATTATTAAAATATGAAAAAGAAAAATAATAACTTAGGAAATAGTAGAGAAACAAAAAGAAAAAAATTATTTCATTCTATAGATACTGGAGAGATTCAATAGTGCGTTCAGTTTTAAAAAGTAAATATAGAGAAAACTAAAGAATTAGAAGAAAAATTATTGAACGGTATAATGAATTAATAAAAATCTGGTGATGTAAAAAGCGTTAAATGATTTGGGAGAATTTTATATTTGGATAAAACAGGATGAAAAAGGAAATAAATTGTTGGAAGAAGCTCGCTGATAAAGAATATAAACCAGCTCAAGAAACTTTGGAAAGACAGAAGAAGGATAAAAGTTTTGGTGAACAAAAATTACAAGAATATGAAAATAATTATAAGGAAACAGGTGATGTTAGAGATTTAAGAATATTAGCGTATTCTTATGTAAGTTTAAAAATATGATTTAGCAGAAAAACTTATTTACAGTTAATTGAATTAGAAGACTATCAACCTGATTATGCTTCATTAGCCCAAAATGTATGATTATAAAAACTCAAAATTATGAAAATGCCATAAAGTATTATAAATTGGCAATACAAAAATATCTAATAAAAACAAAAGTTTGATGCACGGGATTATTGGATTAGAATAGGAGATATGTATTTTTACAAGGTAATTTTATTGAGCTGAAAAAGGCGTATAAAAAAATTCTATGGCGTTTAAGCATCCAAATGATGGTAAAAACATACGAGCGAAATATGTTAATAGAAATTTATAAGTCGCAAGGAAGAACAGAGGAAATGATTAGAAAAAGCAAAATAAAAAGTTGGTGGAATAATTAAAATTTTGATAGTGGTATTTAGATTGAAATAGCTGTTTATAAGAAAAATTTGTAAAAAGGGTGTTTACAATTTTAAAAATAGAAAAATTTGACAGTAACAATAGTTGGACTCGGAGTAATTGGAGTGACTTTTTGCACAGAGTTTTAAGGAAATGGGTATTAAAACTGTTTATGGGATTGATATTGATGAGGAAAACAATAAAAGAAGGCAGAAGAGAAAAATATTATAAATAAAGGTTTTTTGGAAACAAGAGAGCCTTTTGGAAAAAGTCAGATTTTGTGGTAATTACTCTTTATCCGAATTTGATGAAGTCGTTTTTGTGAATAATATTAATTATTTTAAGGAAAAACTGCTATAATTACTGATGTTGTTGGAATTAAAGAGAAAAATTATTAAGGATATTGATCCAATTATTGAGAAGAGTGGAAGAAATATTGACTTTTATTTTTTTGGACATCCTATGGCAGGACGTGAGAAACGTGGGATTGATTTTGCAGATAGTAGAGTCTTTTAAAGATGCAAATTATATAATTATTAAGGATGAAAAAAATAAAAAAGAAAAATCTAGAACTGCTCTCAGAAATTGTGAAATGATGGGCTTTAAGAAAGTCAGTTTTCTTACAGCACAGGAACACGATGAAATTATTGCGTTTACGAGCCAGCTTACGCACGCAATTGCAGTTTCTCTTGTAAATAGTGATAGTGAAAAGTACGATACGAATCGTTTTATTGGGGATTCTTATCGAGATTTGACAAGAATTGCAAAAATAAACGAAGATTTGTGGGCAGAGCTTTTTATAGGTAATAAAAAATCTCTTAAAGATGATACAGCAGTTTGAAAGAGAACTTGATATAATAAAAGAAGCCTTTAAACAGCAATGATTTAGGAACTTTAAAAGAAAAATTTATAATTTCAACAAAACGAGCGAGAAAAATTGATTAAGAGAGATTAATTTTGGGAGGAATAAAATGGAAAATAATTCTGAGAAAAAAGTATTTGAAAAATTGATAGGAGATAACATTTATCTTTCTCCAATTTCTGTTGATGATGTTGAGGAATATGCTGAAATGGTTAATGATATAAAAAGTTTCGGTTGGTTTTGGGTTATCTTTCCTATACAAATATTATAGATTTTGAAAAGTGAAAAAGGAATTATTAAATTTCAGTCAAAAAGAGAAAAAGATTTGCTGTCAGATTATTGAAAAATGATGAACTTTTTGGGAAATGTAGGGTTTAAAATCAATAGGAGATATATAGAACAGCTGAAATGGGGAATTATGCTTGGAAATCCAAAATATCAGAGAAAAGGTTATGGAATGGAAGCTTTAAAACTACATGCTTGATTACGGCTTTTTCATTTTTAAATCTGAGAAATATATCGTTAAATGTATTTGAATATAATGAGATTGCTTATAATCTATATAAAAAAAGTAGGCTTTTAAGGAAGCTGGGAGATTGCGTAAAAGCAGTTGAGATTCTGGGAAAAAAACTTATGATGTAATTATAATGGATATGTTAAAAGAAGAGTTTCAGTCAGTTTATATAAAAAGGGAACTTGAAAAAAGATATAATTTGTAAAAACATTTTTGACAAACAAAAACTTAATGGAGGGTAAAATGGCAGAGTTATAAAAAGATGAATTATTAGGTGAAATTGAATGTGTCGATGGATTTGAAACAGAGGTTAACTGGGTAAATAATAAAAATAGATGTGTATTTTGATATATCTGATTATCAGCTGTTAAATGAGAAGGATGAAGAAAAAGACTGATAAGGAAAAATGGAAGACAGAATTAAAACTTTAAAGGAAATTCTGTCAGATGTGAATAGCTGGAATGAAAAATTATAAAAAAATTCGGCAGAAGTAATGCTGGAATTAGCAAACGACTGGTTTGATGTCGAAGATTATTATGAAGACGATGAAATTGATGAATTTGTTGAAGATATGAAACAAGTGTTATCAGAAGAAAGTGCTGAAAAAAATTGAGAGATAGTGAAATAACGCAAGAAACAATGGAAAAATAATGTCTGTGGAAAGACTGACTATTTATGGGGATGGAAATTTCAGTATTTATCTTTCAGATAACGATATGATATTTTCAGGACATATAATAAAATGTTCTTGCAAATATTAATGGGAAATTTTCTGAAGGAGATATAATGGGATAGTTTTTAAATAAAAAATTTTATTTATAGTAAAATCATTTTAAATTTTGAATTTAGTGGTTTTGCTATATTTTAACTATACATAAAGAAGAGGAAATGGAGAAAATTATGGAAATATTGAATGTTGGATTGGGGGAAAAATTCTTATGATATTGTAATTGGAAAGAATTTTTGAGAAATTTACTAAGTATATTGAAAAGATTTATAATGGAAAAATTATTTGTGATTACGGATTCTAATGTGGATAAAATTTATAGGAATCAGTATGAGAAGATGTTTTAGAAGGCTTTTGATTATACAATTTATGTGCTGGAAGCTGGAGAAAAAAATAAACATATTGGTATAATGCCAGGAATTTATTCTGCAATGGTAAATGCAGGGCTTACAAGAAAAGATATGGTTGTTGCATTTGGTGGCGGAGTTGTTGGAGATATTGCCGGATTTGCGGCTGCCAGTTATATGCGTGGAATTGGATTTATACAGATACCGACGACGATTGTTTCACAGGTTGACAGCAGTGTTGGTGGAAAAGTCGGTGTTGACTTGCCGGAGGGGAAAAATCTTGTTGGGGCGTTTCATCAGCCGAAACTTGTTTTAATTGACAATTATTTTTTGAATACATTGACAGACAGATATTTTTACGACGGATTTGCTGAAATTGTGAAATATGGATGTATTTATGATAAGAAATTTTTTGACAGACTTGTGGAAATAGTGGAAACAGCAGGTGTTTCTTATGATGATGAAAATTATAAACAGAAATTGCGTGAACATCTGATGAAATATGTAAATGAGATTGTTTACCGTTCATGTGAGATAAAAAAGGAAGTTGTGGAAAAAGATGAGAAGGAAAGTAATTTGAGAATGATATTGAATTTTGGACATACTATCGGACATGCAATAGAGCAGTTTACAAATTATGAGAAATACTCCCATGGGGAAGCAATCTCTGCTGGAATGATAGACATTACAAAAATTGGGGAGAAAAAAGGGTTTACTAAAAAGGATGAATTTTTAAAAATTGAGAAATTGTTGAAGGCATTGAATTTACCGACTGAGATTGAATATCCGAAAGACAAGATTTCTGAAATTATGAAAAGAGATAAGAAAAAGTACAAGTGATGGAATTAATTTTGTAATTCTAAAGGAAATTGGGAAAGTTAAGATTATGAAGATTGGGGAAAAGGAGATTTTTGAGTAAATTTTAGGTTTGTAAAAATGAAAAATAGTTAAGCAAAAGGAACTGAAAAGGTCAGACAGCTGTCTGACCTATTTGAAATAGTAGAAGGAGTGAAAAATATGTTACAGGAAAATTTTAAAAAGTGGAAAAAAGCGAACTGGTTAAAAATAATTTTTAATTCAGCAAAAGTTTTTAATTTCTTTGCTGGTATTAAATATAGGAGTAGTTTTATTATTTACGTTGAAATTAGCAGAAATTTTTATGTTTCTACTGTTGTGATTTTTATAGTTTTATTAATTATATTGGGTATAGTAGATTTCTTTGTGTTTTCGTATTATAAAAAGAAATATCCAAACATTTATTTTTACGATGATGGTTTTTAGTGTAGGAAAAATGATTATTATAAAAATTTGTACAATATTTTCTTTCAAAGGAAGTATACTATGGTGGGAAATACATTTACAGCCATTTTTCAAATCTAACGAAGGAAAGTGGGAAAAATTAATGCAGGAGGGTATAGAAAAGATGCTTTTTGATTTATTTCAGGAAGATTTTGTAAAACAGAATTATCCAAGTGCGTTAGAAAATATTGAAAAATGGAGGAAATGAGGAATTTTCCATTTAGAAAATCACATAAATTGAGTTTCAGTCTTTTCTCAGACAAGAAGCAAATTGAGAATTTTGATAATTTAAAAGAAAATAAAAAGTTTCAAAAGAAAAATATTACATTTGATGATGAAATATATAACTGGGAAGAATATATAATTGGTGTATCAGATGGAGTGATATTTGTAAAGGATTTAAATAATAATATTATTTTAGCTTTTGAAATGAAATGGAGATTTTCTGTGAAAATCTGTTAGTCTTTTAATAAAAAAACTGAATAAAAATTAGATGAAAGGGATTATTTATGAAGAGATATTTAAATGGAATTTTATTTGCAGGGTTAAGTCTCTATTATTGCAACTATGATTTGCTTAGGATTTTCGATGATTTTTAGGATATAAAAATAATTTCTATAATTATATTTTTATAGTTTTTGGCTGGATATTTGGAATAAAAATTAAAAAGACAGAGACAGAAAAGTAAAAATATTGTCAAACCTATACGTCAAAGTAAATTTCGAGCAAATGCTAAAAATGAAAATTTACTAAATCCAAAATATGAGGCTTTGCCAATGAGGGATATTACAAAAGGAATTCCTGTAATTACAATTTTTCCATGATTGCAGTATACTTTGTTGATGTAGTTTTGGTAGCTTATTATTTGAAAAAGAGCAAAAAGTACCATTTTTAGAAGGTTTATCTTATTCTGTGGATGGGAGTCTTTTAAAATAAGTAATGAAATATATAAAGATTGGGTTTGGATAATTTTAGTTGCGATTATATCTGTAGTTGCTTTTTATAAAAGCTGAGAAAAAGGAACAGATGAGTAAGGAGAATTCAACTGAAAACGAGATTTTTGAGACATTTTCTCGGAAATTTAGGAGATAGTGTCCGATGAATTAAAAAGGGATTTATAAAAGGGGGAGAAATAATGAAGAGAGAAATTGAAAATATGGAAATAGTGAAAAATGTAATTGATTTGTTGGAAAATGCAAGGGAAAAGTTGTTACAACTGTTAATCA